>OJDR01000027.1_pt1 | contig 68522 bp, 41 predicted proteins | sample 1593081 | NCBI WGS metagenome assembly OJDR01 (sample SAMN05416873, study PRJEB24817) | seawater metagenome | isolation source: Sea water | place: Canada:Atlantic | collected 2013-11
GTGTTAGGCAGCAACAAACGATTAGGTTTAAGTGGCCGCCCCATGCGTGTATTACGCAGCATGGTCACTTCAAGGCTGTATGAAATTAATGCTAAAAAATATTTGTTTTTACCAAAATTTCAATACCAAAAATCTCGTTTTTACATGTCTTTGGATAACCGCTTATTTACTCAACGTATTTTATCTGAAGCCAATTACTTAAGTCGTCACTGGCAAAGTGAACAAGACCCTGTGATGACCATGTATGTAGATCAGTCTATGTTAAGTGCGCATACTAAAGAAAGTGTATTAGCGTTATTTAGAGATTTGGCACATGGGCAGGACCATATTCGTTTGGGCAATTTAATGGAGTTATTGCCTCAAGTTCATGTTGAAGTCATTAACGGTTTAGAACCCGTGAGTTTGACTCAGTATCACCCTGACTATGATGCCTTTGAGGGTGGGCTACTAAAATTTAATATAGCAGAAACAGAAAGTATAGATGAAACCGAAATAACCTTATGGGCTCAGGATATTCCGTTGGCTAGGATGATGGTAAAACTTTCAAAAAGCGAAAACCTATTTGAACAGGTATTGTTACTTTCATTATTAACCAGGCGTTTTTCCTTGCAGCAAGATATTGTGATAAATGGGCAAGGTGTTTGCTTAAAGGAATTAATAAAAGAAGCGTACGCTAAAAGCTGTCAGTTGCGTTTATGGCCGTTGGTGCGCCAATGCGCCGGTTTATTGGATGTCTATCATCAAGAACTAAGCAGTGCGCTAAGTGAAATTTTAGCCCGTCAAAAACATCTGGTCTTGGGTCGTGGTTATAGTGGTTATAAAGTCATCACAGACTCAATGGAAAGCGAGCAGCTGTATCAAGAAATCGCATCTTGTTGCGGGCAAGACCCCAAAGAAAAAGTATTGATTCAAGAAATTTTAATACATATTGCCACCATTATGAGAAGTGACCCTTCTTTATTCAAAGACGTGGCTGCCCTTCGTACCACTGACTTATTATTAATACTCACCAGTCACCTCAGAGATGAACAGCACGATACTCAAGATCTTACGTTTGATGAATTAAGCTTCCTTGCTCCCAGTGACATAGCGCTAAAATTAAAGAGTATGCTTAAAAATTACGATCAAAGTGTGCACCATATAGTCGAAGTTGAAAGTATTCATCTGTCAGGTGTGAGCCAAGATAATACCATTAACTTCATTGAAACAGGCTTACCAGAAGGATTTGTAGACTGGCAACAGTGGCGCAGTCAGTTGGGCACTTTAACCCACATGCCAAAGACATTTTACTTAGATATTTGGACTTTATTGCAACGCAGTAAAGGGGTTGTCATAGGTGATAAATTTGAACGCCGAAATCGTATCGACTCCCAATGGGTCACAGGTCAAATGACGGCGGGAGAGAAAACTTTTGAATTATACCTTGAGGGTTTAATCAGTGAAATTAAGGTGCCTGAGTATCGCCATTTATGCATTGAGGCATTATTAGCGTTGGCGGCCTATTTTAAGCAAAACACCCAGGTTCAAGTAGATGATTATTTAGTGATCGATGTGTTGCTAAGCCACTGCGTGAAGGGTCATTGGTTGGCCGAGCATCCAGCTCATGCTTCTGTATATCATCGCCACAGTATTGATGCACAAAATGCTATCTTTCATGCACCACCACACATAGTGGCGCAAAAGGTGGTACAGGCATTTCTAAATCTGGTTGTATGAGCCAATTAAGGCATAAAATACAATATTTTTATGCCTTAATTGATTAAAAATTGAGACTTAACACTCGCAATTTAAATGCTTAGCACGTATATTTATTTTAATGTAATCGATTGCATAAAGTTGAATGGCGTAAACTAGCAAGCAATATCAATTACGAGCTTTAAACAGTTTTAATATAAAAATAAAAATGGACAAGATCATATGTACGCAAGTGAAGGCGGGGCCAAGCGCAATTTATATTTAAAGCTAAATCCAATGCTAGGTTCAGTATTAATTATTATTGGTTTAGTAACGTTTCTTAGTGGTTGCACGAATGTCGATCACACGGAAGAAACAGTCGATCAGAGTTCGTCGGTTGTGCTTAAGCCCATGGACGGTTGGAGTGATGCGGTTATCTATTTTGTCATGCTAGACCGTTTTGCAGATGGAGATACGACTAACAACCAAAAAGTAGAGCGTTTAAACCCTGGCGGTTATCACGGTGGGGATTTGAAAGGCCTAACCCAACAAATTGATGAAATTGCCAGCTTAGGCGCCAATGTCATTTGGCTGACGCCCATTAACAAGCAAATTGATTTTGGTTTATTTGCAACCGATCCCAGTGGCAAAATTAGCGATGGTTTTCAACATTGGGGTTTTCATGGTTATTGGATCGAAGACTTTTACCAAATCGATTCACAATTTGGCTCGGAAGAGGATTTAACCGCGCTGGTTGAAGCCGCTCATCAGCGCAATATGAAAGTCCTATTAGATGTGGTGTATAACCATACGGGCTATTCAGCGGAAACATTTTACGATCATCACGAGCGCAAAAAGTGGTTGCGCTCTAAGAGTACTGAATGCGACCTAGATGTCATCACCTGTCAGGTGGGGGGCTTACCTGATCTTAAAACTGAGCAGCCTAAGGTGCGCGACTATTTAATTGAACATTCAATTGCACTGGCAAAGCGTACCGGAATAGATGGTTTTCGTTTAGACACTTTTAAGCACATTGATCATCCATTTTGGAAAGAACACCGCAAGCGTACTCAGCAAGAATTGGGTGAAGATTTTTTCTTATTGGCAGAAGTGTGGGGTGGTACTTATAGAGAGCTAGATAAATGGTTTGAAAAAGACGAAACCGATTCAGGATTTGACTTTAGTTTTAGTGGTTCCTGTCAGGCCTTTGTTAATAGACGTGGTCGATCCATTGCGTTCGCTAAATATTTAGAAAAACGCCACCGTATTCGTGATGGTTACTTTATGGCGCACTATCTATCGAGTCATGATGTGAATATGGCATTGGCAGATCTTAATAATGACAAAGACAAGTTTAAACTATGTGTGGCCATGCAGATGAGCAGTTTAGGAATGCCGGTTATTTATTATGGTGAGGAAGTCGCTCGAAAAGGACAATCATGGCCGTATAATCGTATGGATATGCCTTGGGGGGATACAGATATAAAGCCGGGTGCAGGTATAAAGCGTGACGAATCCCTTAGAGAATACTATCAGGCACTTATTAAGTTACGACGTCAGCACCCCGCCATGTATGCCGGTACGTATACCTTATTACATGCAGAAGGCGATCAATTGGTATTCATGCGCAATCATGATGAAAAAGACGATCATGTTATCGTAGCGGTGAATAGAAGCGATAAAGATTCAGTGTTATCGCTTGAACTTCCTGATTCCGTTAAAAACAAGTCCTGGTCAAAATTCAATTTAGATACACCTAATGCAGATCAAAGTAACGCTTTTGAATCTGACCTAAAAATAAAAAACATGTCGGTGCAATTTTTTATTGCCAAGACAAAAAATAGTTGAGAGTTCCCATGGCCAATATTATTTTTGAAAATGTAGCAAAGAAGTATGGCGATACGTCAATCATAAAAGAGTTGAATTTTGAAATAAAAGCTCATGAACTAATGGTGTTGGTAGGGCCGTCAGGATGTGGTAAATCCACTACCTTGCGTATGATTGCAGGACTAGAAGACATCACCCATGGTGAGTTACGAATTAAAGATAGAATCGTTAATAAAGTCGAGCCAAAAGATCGTGATGTGGCCATGGTGTTTCAAAGCTATGCCTTGTATCCGCACATGACAGTAGGTGAAAATATTGCGTTTGGTTTAAGAATTAGAAAACTTAATGCAGAAAAAATTAATGAGTTAGTCAGTGAAGCGGCAGAGGTGCTGGGTTTAACCGATCTTTTAGATCGTAAGCCCAAAGCATTGTCAGGTGGTCAACGACAACGGGTGGCTTTAGGGCGAGCGTTAGTGAGAAAACCGTCGGTATTTTTATTTGATGAGCCTCTTTCCAATTTAGATGCGGAACTCAGAGTACAAATGCGAGCAGAGATTGCACGCTTACAAAAACGCTTAAATACCACCGCCGTTTATGTTACCCACGATCAGGTTGAAGCCATGACACTTGGGGACCGTATAGCGGTCATGAATAAAGGTGAAATCATGCAAGTAGGCGCTCCTTTAGACTTGTATGAAAAACCAAAAAATGTATTTGTAGCCGGTTTTTTAGGAACGCCTCCCATGAACTTGCTAAATGTAAGGGTTGAGGATAATCAAATTAAGAATGGCGTATTTTCTATGGCCATTCCCTCAGCTTGGCAAGCTGCCTTGGAAAATTTTGAAAATAAAAAACTCATACTTGGGGTTCGCCCAGAGCATATAACCGGTGCTAATCATGGTGATAGCAGTGGTATATATTGCAAGGGTCAAATTGAAATTGTCGAAACCCTAGGGCATGAGGTGTTGATACATGTCTCTATGAATGAAGGTAAGGAAAAGTTGGTGGCTAAATTACCCGCCCATGATATCCCCAAAATGGGCGATAACATAAAGCTGGAACTGGATGTAAACGCAATTCACCTTTTTGATGCCGAGACTGAAGAACGTATCATTAACTAATTAACCCCATTTAGTCATTACGAAAAATAAAAATAACATAGGCGATTATTGAAATGAAAAAACAGTTTGGATACCTCATAGCAGTTTTGTTGGCATTGGTTAGCCTTATGCAAATCAGTATTGTACATGCACAATCTGAAATGAAGCGCATGGTGGTTTGGCATGCATATCGTGGAGAGGAAAAAACTGCTTTTGAAAAAGTGGTTAAAAATTACAATGAAAAAATTGCAGGTAAGGGCCTTTATTTTAAGCCGTTAGCGGTACCTTATGACGCTTATGCTGACAAAATTAGTGCCGCTATCCCACGTGGTAAAGGACCCGACGTTTTTATTTATGCTCAAGATCGTTTGGGAGGCTGGATTGAAGCGGGTAACACACTAGAATCCATTGATTTTTATGCCGAAGATAAAGAATTAGAGCGTTTTCCGGGTTCACTTATTTCTGCTATGACCTACAACGATACTCTATATGGTTTACCGTTTAACTTTAAAATGCCCGCCATGATTTATAATAAAAAATTGGTTAACAGCGCGCCTAAAACAACCGATGAACTAATTAAAGTGGCTAAAGCGTTAACCGATGAGAAGATGGGTCGATTTGGCTTAGCGTATGAGTATTCCAATTTCTTTTTTCATTCAGCCATACTAAATGCGTTTGGTGGGAAGGCGTTTGAGAAAGGTGGCTTAGTATCGGAGATGGTTTCTAAAGAAAATCTGAACTCAATTGAATTTATGCTTAAGTGGTTTCAACAGGACAAGGTGCTTCCTGCTGAGCCTTCTTCTTCTTTAATTACCTCGCTATTTAATGATGGGAAAGCGGCCATTGTATTTTCTGGCCCATGGATGCTGGGCGAAATATCACAGGACATCGAGTATGCCATAGCCCCTATGCCGGTTATCAGTGAACTAGGTAAGCCAATGGCCCCCTGGATGTCGGTGGAGGGCTTATATATTTCAAAAAGCTCAAAAAACAAAGAACAGTCTTATGACTTTATTAAATATCTGACCTCTCAAGAAGTAGCGCTGATTATGGGCCAAGAAGGTAGGCAACTGCCTTCCAATATAAAAGTATGGGATGAAAAAGTAATGCAAGAAAATCCCGTTGCTATGGCTTTTAAGGAGCAAATGAAAACAGCGGTGACCATGCCAAACTATGCACAAATGACTTTGATGTGGTCTCCGGCAACTACCGCCATGAATAAAATAGTGAAGGGAACAGCTTCTCCTAAAGCGGCATTATTAGAAGCTCAAAATAGTATCAGTAAAGATATTTTGGCCTTGGCTAAGAGTCATTAAGGATAGTTAACAACATGAACTTTCAAATGATTAATAGCCGGACGTTGAGTTTTATAGCGCTATTCTTAATGGTTTATATAGCGTTTCTTTATGGATCAAACAACAGCTCTATTCGTTTATATCAGCAAAGTGAAATGGATAAAGCGGTTATTTTGTCAGGGTCTATGGCAAAAAAACTCTCCAATATAAGTGCCACCGAATCGCTTCAAGACTTGGCTATTAACCTAAAAGCGAAAAATAGCAATGTATTAGACATTAAAATACTTAAGCTTTCAGGGGCCAAAATAGTAGCTTCAACCCATATTGGCGATATGGATAAAAGCTTTCCGTTTAGATTGCCAAAAGATCAGAAACCATTTTTCGATGAGGCAAAACAAATAAAAGCCGCATATAAAAAGGCGCTAAGCGGGCAATTCTTAAACCCTATTATAAGCTATGAATGGTTTGATAATAATTCAGTCAATACATTAAAAGTGATCTCACCCTACACAGTGAATGGGCGTTTTACAGGTGTTTTACAGTTGAATGTATTGACTGAACCAAGGGCAACCCAAGCCCATTATTTTACCGATTGGCTGGTGTTGTTGGTTGTTGCATTGGCGTTATTGCATTTAATTGAAAAAAAGCAGCTTAATAATATTCGCTTTACGTACTTCAATGTGACAAAAAATACCTTGAACTCGTGTTTATACTCAGTGGTTTTTTTAATTGTATCTTTATTGATATGTTTTCAGCTGGTGCAAGAATTTAAGGCTGAGCAATCAACCGCAATAGAGGCCATAACCGCATTAATGAGGACGATTGAATCTGGGTCTGCCAGTACTCAAGCATTGTGGATCGACCGTTATGGGCAAGACATGCAGAGACTGAATACATTATCCCAGCCTGTTTACTTGCAATCAATGGCAACTAATCTCCATGGGCTAATGGCTAAATATGCTGTTCATATATTATTTGCTTTAGTCTTGATGGTGTTCTTTATTTCTGGGTCAGCCGCTAGAACACGCCAAGCGTTTAAGGAAAATCGCCAAGCCTATATGTATGTCATGCCGGCCATGTTAGGTATGTTAGTACTGGTGTTTTTCCCTTTTGGTTACGGTGTTCTGTTGTCCTTTACAGACACAACAATGTTTAACGAAAGCCTGCCTTTTTCTGAGCGATTTATTGGGTTGGATAATTACTTATCTATTCTAGGGGACTTTAATTTATTTAAGGAATTAGATGGCCAAACCATCGTTAACTATGAAAATTTCTATTGGACATTATTCATTACCATTTGCTGGACCGTATCAAATGTCGTCTTTGCCGTAGGCTTGGGGCTGTTGTTAGCCTTAGCATTGAATGATTCGCGCATTAAATTCCGCTGGTTTTTTAGAGTGGTGCTTATCTTGCCTTGGGCAATTCCCAATTACATTACAGCTCTGGTATGGAAGGGCATGTTTCACCAACAGTTTGGTGTGATTAACCAAGTGATTCAAATGTTTGGGTTTGAACCAATAGACTGGTTTGGCAGTGTGTTTACGTCATTTTTAACCGGTTTAACCACTAATGTATGGCTGGGGTTTCCTTTTATGATGGTGGTTATCTTAGGGGGATTACAGTCTATCTCCACGGATATGTATGAAGCGGCCAGAATCGATGGCGCAAATCGTTGGCAGCAATTTAAATACATTACGCTGCCATCACTAAAACCGACGCTTATTCCCGCAATTATTCTATCGGTGGTTTGGACATTTAATATGTTTAATGTGATTTACCTAGTATCCGCTGGGGAGCCAGCCGGTGCCAATGAAATATTAATTACCCAGGCTTACAAAATTGGCTTCGAAAAAATGCAATACGCTTATGCCGCCGCTTATTCAGTGGTGATCTTTATGATCTTATTGGTTTACGGTGTATTTCAAAACAAAGTCAGTAAAGTCACTGATATGAATTCATAGGGGAGGATAATTATGAATAAGTTATTTGAAACAGAAAACATACTGCTAATCATTAGATACATTTTTGTAATCGGTATGACGATATTGTCCTTGTATCCAATTTTTTGGGTGCTATCTCTGGCTTTTTCTGGAAGCCAGTCCTTGGCAATTACAGAATTACCAGTGGACCCCAGTAGTTGGGATAGACTGCGGGCGATTATTCCTTGGCCTGAAAATTTTTCACTTCAGAATTTCATTGATGTATTAACCGAACAACAATTTGGCCGTTGGTTATTGAACAGCGCAATCGTAGCGGGCATTACCACCGTGTTTGGTGTTTTTTTGGCCAGTACTTCCGCCTATGCTTTTTCTCGCTTTAGGTTTCCTGGTAGAGGGTTTGGCATGATGACGTTTTTAGTCTCCCAAATGTTTCCTGGCACGCTAATGCTCATTCCTCTATATGTCATTATAGTCGGGTGGTTAAACTTGGAAAACTCCTACATTGGATTAGTCTTGGTTTATTCTGTAACCGCCATTCCATTTTGTGTTTGGATGCTTAAAGGTTACTTCGATACTATTCCAAAAGAAATTGAAGAATCCGCCATCATGGATGGCGCTTCACAAGCGGTTATATTTTGGAAAATAATTGTGCCTCTAGCAAAGCCCGCCATTGCGGTGACGGCCTTGTTTTCTTTTATGGCTGGCTGGAATGAATTTATTTTGGCTTCCATCTTTATGAGTGAAGAACAACTGTATACCGCCCCAGTTGGATTGAAGTTCTTTGTTGGAGAGCATTCATCTATGTGGGGATACTTTGCCGCAGGTTCAGTGATTGTATCTGCACCGGTTGTATTTTTATTTTTGTACCTACAAAAATATTTAATTTCAGGACTGACTTCAGGAGGTGTAAAGGGTTAAATTTAATTCTTACACCATTTGAATAACACGTAACCATAACCCACGAAAGGGATTGCAATATGACAACTAAAATAAAAACTATGCTGAAAGCCTTAACTGCTGTAAGCACCTTTGCTTTAAGTTTTTCTGCCGCTGCTGGCTCTATTGAATTTAAAGACCCAAAAGGGGATGACATTGGCGCGGGCCATGTGGTCTACCCAACCGATGGTGTTTATAAGCCTGGTTCCTTTGATTTGAAAAAATTTATCGTAAAGAGTGACTCAAAAAAAGCAACCTTTACCGCTGAGTTAAATACAACATTAGAGGACACATGGGGAATGGGCAGTGGCTTTGCCATTCAAATGATTTTTGTTTATATCGATACCAAGCCTGGAGGCCATACCGACAGTGTTCCTGGTACTAACGTTACTTTCGCATCTGGAAGTGAGTGGGATAAGGTAGTGATTCTTTCTCCTCAAAAGCAATCTAGAGTGATTTCAGAAGCCCAAGTGAAAGCGCCTAATATTTTAAGTGATATTGTGGTACCCAGTCGTACAAAGGGTAAGGGTAAAAAAATTACCGGTAAGATAAACCTAGCGGATCTTGGCGAAGGAGATCCAACCACATGGGGTTATCAAGTGGTGGTGCAATCGAATGAGGGCTTCCCTGCTAAAACAGATTTATTAACCCGTAAAGTAAATGAATATGAAGGTCAGCACCGCTTTGGTGGTCAAGCAGATACCGACTGCGACCCTCATGTATTAGATGTACTTGCAGGAGACGGTAAAGGTAAAAAGTCTGAAATTGCTGCACAAATTGAAATGCTAAAATTTGAATGCTCTGAAGATGGAGAAATCGTAAAACTGTCAGAATTAAGCATGTTAAGAAAATCGAAGTAAATACATAAAAGACAAAAGCTGCCAATGTTGCAGTTTTTTGTTGATTAAAAATGTAAACGATTGCATTGTGTATTTAGACTAACTCTCATGCGCAATGATTAGACATAAAAAATAAGAATTAAATTGCAAAAGGTCTTTATTATGGAATTTAAGAAAAAGGTATTGGCGTCAGCTGTGCTGTTGGGACTTGCTTCCCAAATGGCCATGGCTGGTGATATTCGTTGGTACGGTTCGGTTTATAACAAATTTTTAGACGGCAATCAGAATTCTCAAACTGGCTTGTATAATAATTCAGAATTCGGCAGTGGTGACATTGGTCAAGGCACCGAATTTGAATTGATGTTTGAAGCAAAAGTGTCCGAGAAAGTGGAAGTGGGCGGGCGTTTAAAATCTCGCTTTGATTCCAATTACTGGTCTAACTTCGGTGGTTTTGGTGGGGGCTGTGAAGCACCTGCGGGCGGTGGTGAGGTTACCTGTACCGGTGAAAGCAATCCTAAAGAAGCGCAGTATTTAAAACTGCGTGGTATTTATACGCGCATCACCCCTGGGTACGATTGGATTGATTCGGTAACAATAGGTTCTAACGACTGGGGGATATTTGACCCCATGACCATAGGTAAGATGCGTTACATTGATCGCGATAATGGCTCAGGTATATTGGCTCAGGGTGCTTTATTTGATGACTCTGTGCGTTATGATTTTGCGCGAATTTCTTTACCCAGTTTATGGGCGGGTCCACAGTTTGGAACTGGAGATTTGCATGCGCAAGATGCCGCTTATGCTTTGCAGCTAGGAGGCAACGTGGGCGATGATTTAAACGTGACCCTAATTCATGAATACGTTCAGGACCAAGAATTAGATGCTAATGACACCAACGCCACTAACGGCCGTAGGTTAGAAACGCGCTTTGCCAATACTGTTACGGGTTTAAAGCTTGCTTGGGATGGTTTAGATTTTTTAAGCACTAACGTAGCGCTGTATAATTCTTCTTTTGATATTGATGACAGCATCACCGAGGCGCGCTGGACTCCTACTCCTAGTAAAAGCGTCAATGATACTTCTTTATTGTTAAACGTTGAGCTAAGTGACTTCGGAGTGGAAGACCTGACTGTTTCTGCTCAGTATTTTGACATTGGTAAAGACTACTTCTCCATGATGGCATCTCGTCGTGAAGCTGATGTTTTACTAACGGAAGGTTACGATGCTGCATGGGGCTGGTCACGACCTAACTACAACAGTAAATCCGCGGGTACTGCTAACGTGGGATACGGTGGTTGGCGCGGTACGCAACAACAAGTTGTTGCCGTGAATGCCGATAACGAATTTACCGATTTCGATGAAGCTCAAGCTTATAGTGTCATTGGTTGGAAAGGTTTAACCGTCATTCCTCGCTATACGATTGCCGATGTGGATTTATCTTTGGAAATTACACTGCTTGATTTCAATGATAACGAGCAAGCTTGTGGCGGCGCGGTGAAAGCCGATTGTGCCATGCCTGGCTTGGATGGTGTTTCTGGTTGGGGGGTCGGAGGTGATTACCGTTCCGTATTGTCGCCTTACCAAGATAAATCAACCAATATTTTTGTGCTACGTGCTGAGCATCAGCTTGATGTATTGGGCGGTATAGACTTATCGGGTTTTGTTAAGTTTATGGGTGACGAAGACAAACGTGTTACTTCAAATGCAGCCTTGGCTGATGCCTACAGTAATGCATCTACCGTCATTGCCCATCACAAACATGATGATCGAGAAGCGGATTACACTTCTTTTGGTCTAAGCGTAGGCGCACAGTTGCATCAAGACCTGTATGTCAAAGCCTACTACGATGTTTATGAAGTGGACCTAATGGATGGCACCATAGATAACGTACCTACTGTCTTTGATGGTTGGGAGCAAGGTGGAGGTTGGGTTGAGTATCAAACCGGTCAACACAGTAAAAATATCTTTGGTTTACAAGCGGACTACATTATTTCTGGTATAGAAGTGGGTGCTAAAGTTGAATTTATTCACGGCACCTACGACCCTGAGTATTATCAAGGTAATGCAGATGGCAGTGTCACCGAAGTGACCGGTGCAGCCGCAATTGATGCATTGGTAGCAGGCAGTGGCTGGAATGGCAATATCGATGCGCCAAGCGAAGATTTTGACTATTCACAATATCGAATGAAGGTGTTTGTAAAAACTCAATTCTAAATTGTGTTAAAAATTAAAGTGTTTACTAATATGTGAACACTTTAATGGATTAAAATATGAGAGGATAATAGCTTCTCTCAAACTAGGCCGAGAAAATATGTTGAAATCAAGTTGTATTACTTTCTTATCTTTATTGTCCACACTTTTATTTTCTACAAGCAGTTATGGCGACTTTTCTATAGTAGATGCGTCCAATGATGATAAAGGTGCTGGTGACATACTGTACCCCGCTAATAACCGAATTATTGAGGGTGAATTAGATTTAATAAAGTTCGAGGTAAAAAATACTAATGATAGGCATCAACTTGTTTTTGAATTTAGAAAGCCATTGTCATCGCCTAAAAATCAACTGTCTAGTTTTGGTGGAACTTCATTAAGTGAAATTCTAAAACATGATTTTCACACTATTAATGTCGATGTATACATAGACACAGACCGAAAGATTAACAGTGGTTTTAAGCGAATCCTAACGGGTCGTCAAGCTTTGCTCGCCAATGAATTCTCTTGGGAAAAAGCCATTATTATTACCCCGCGCCCTTACGCATCACAATCTATGCACAGTGATTATCTTGTTAAAGCCAAGATAGAGAAGCTTTCAAATTCCACAGAAACATTAGACAGCGAAATAACTGCTAAAATTGAACAAGAGGTTAAGTTAGAGGTTAAAGAACATTACTTGTTTGCCACTAAAATAAAGATTAAGAAAAATAAGCTCATCGTCACTATTCCAAGTTCATTTATCAGTGAATTTTCAGATGATTGGGCCTATAGCGTACTTATTAGTGCCGCCACCACTGAAAGCAGTTTTAATTCCAGTATCGACGCGCCAAATTTTATATTGTTAACCCAGCCTGGAAAAAACAAGAATAGCCTTGGCTTAAAAGCTGGCGCCAGGCGAAATGCATCTCCCATTATCGATGTGTTAGACAGCCATGGACAACAAAAAGAATGGCTTAATAACTTACTGCTAAATGAATCGACACAACGCTATTTTTCAGTGTTAGGTGCAATAGTACCCTCTCAATCAAAGATGAAATATTCAGGCACATTAACCAAACCTAGTGTATTTTCAGTGCCAGCCTCCCAATCATCAAACAAGGAGGGAGTTGAATCATTAAGCATGGAGGATCGACTTAATAGGTTAAACAAGCTTATGGATAAAAAGTTAATCAGTGAAGAAGAATACCAAAATATTAGAAAGAAAATAATTGAATCACTGTAATGGCAATATTATGAATGTAAACGAGAAAATAAAAAAATTAGGGCTGGCTAGAAGCTATCTTAATCATAACAAGAAAGCCGAAGAAATTAACACAGATCACCTTCATGCTTTGGTAGAGCTGTTAGAAAGCCCTGGAAATGAAGCCAGTCATGGAATATTTGAAGACTGTTATGTTTATGTGCAGGGAGACGAATTAGTCGTAACGCCAAGCATAGCGCCCAATGATTCCATTCAATGCCTCTTGATTTTAGAAGACGGTGAAGTACTCAATCTCACCCTAGATAAGGGTAAGGTTGTACTGCCCAATGAAATGCCGCTTGGTTATCATCAACTCAATGTAGATTGGAACAACCAGCTATATAGCAGTAAAATAATTTATGCTCCAAAAAAATGCTACATGCCTGAAAATTTGCAAAGCCATAAAATATGGGGTTGTGCACTTCAGCTTTATACATTGCGCTCTGACTCAAACTGGGGGATGGGAAACTTAACCGATTTACAGCAATTCGCTGCTAAAGGAGCGCGTCAAGGCATGAATGTACTGGGGTTAAACCCTATGCATCTTTTATTTAATGAAGACGGTCGTAATTTTAGCCCATATAGTCCAAGTAGCCGCATACTGTTAGATCCCAAATACATAGATTGGCAAAAACTCCCTGAAGCCAAACAGGCCATGGCTCAATTCTACTCAGAGCATAATGAAATCATTACTGATCTGCGCTCTGAGGATTTGGTGAATTATCCAGTTTATAGTCAGTTGATATTTTTAGCGGCCAAAATTTCTTATGAGCAGTTCTTAGAAAATGCAGACAGTGCTCGAATGGCTGAATTCAATGAATATATTAAAAACAGCAGTGAATCTCATAAATTAATTTGTTTGTTTCAGGTTATATATAGTCACTTCTTTCAACAAAATAATGAAATATATAGCTGGCAACAATGGCCACTGGAATTTCAAGATTATCAAAGTCAGGCGGTTCAACACTTTGCCATTGAGCAAGATGAAAAAATACGGTTTTACCAATTTATGCAATGGGTGGCCAACGAACAATTGGCATCAGCACAGAATATAACCAAAGAAAGCGGTATGTCTTTGGGACTATATCGTGATTTGGCAGTAGGTGTTGATAATCATGGTGCGGAAACCTGGATGTACAGTGACATATATAATTGCCATGTGAGTGTGGGTGCACCACCGGATGCTTTAGCATTGCAAGGGCAAAATTGGAGTCTGCCGGTAATGAATCCGGCTGCATTAAAGGCCAGAGGGTATGAGCCATTTATTGAAATGATACGTGCCAATATGGCCCATGCAGGAGCGTTACGCATAGATCATATTATGGGACTCTTTCGTATTTGGTGTATGCCAGCGGATAAAGATGCCAGCTTTGGCACATACATTCATTACCCCCTTCGGGAGCTAATTGCCATATTGGCCTTGGAGAGTCAAAGGTATGAATGCATGGTCATTGGTGAGGACTTAGGTGTGGTGCCAGACGAAATATCAAAAGCCATGAAAGCCGCTGATATCTACTCATACAAAGTATTTCTATTTGAGCGTGAAAATAAAGAGCAAGACCTTAAATCCCCTCAGAATTATGATGAGTGTGCATTAGCAACTTTATCTACCCATGACTTACCCACTATGGCGGGTTATTGGCAATCCATTGACTTAGAGATACTTCAGCGTTTAGAGCTATTCCCAAGTAAAGAAGATCGAGAAAACCTGATTGAAGACAGACTTCATTTTCAACGGGCATTTATTCGAGCAATGACAGAACAATCTGATACTTCAATACCAAACGATATTTCAATTAGTGAATTAGATGAAAAAATGGTGATCGCTTTAGCACATGAGTACTTGGCATCATCTAAAGCGAATATTACAGTTTTTCAGCCAGATGACTTTTTAGCGATATTACAGCCTATTAATCTACCCGGTACCACTGATCAATATCCAAACTGGCGACGTAAGTTAAGCCATACTATTGAAGAGTTTTTCAATGATGAGGTACGTCTCAGTCAAATGAAATCAATAGATTGCAAACGCAAATATTCTGCTATTAAAACGGGCCAATTGAAAAGCTAATAATGGTACTGAACTGTATAGAACTCGCTCTTATCAAAAGAATTTAATGTAATAATTAGATAGTTAAATTAAATGTTGTTGATGTAAAGATAATAGGAAATAGTTAATAAAAAGGATTTTAGAATGTTTCTCACTGATGATGAACTGAAATTTATTCGTAAAGAAGGTTTCTTAGTCTTGAACAAATTTAAAGAAGTAAAGGCGACTCTAGAAATACTGGAGGCAATTAAACACGTAGTTGTAAATGAGACACAAGCTCATAATACAGCCGAATTTTATGAGTCTCATGGCGCTATCAATTTTACCTTTGATAACCCCCACCTTATGAATTCTGTGTTAAATGATTTCTCCAAAGAGATTAAAACCACCGCAGAAGAAATTATACCTTCTGTTCACTTTCACATGAGTCTCATTCAGCATAATAAAGCCGGTTTAAAGCATAGCATTCCTTGGCATCAGGACATTTCATATACTGTTGGGCCGGGTAATTTTTACAATTTTTTATTTTACCCTCAAAATTCCAGTAAAAAAATGGGTGGGCTAAGATTGGTACCTAAAAGTCATTTACTTGGAAAGTTGTCATTAGGTGGGAGTCATGATGAACTAATTGGTGAGATAATCGTTTACCCCAAGGCAGGGGACCTAATTATTGTAGATGGACTGACCTTTCATGCGGTGCCGGTGAATAACGCTAAGCAAGATAGATATTCTTTTTGTACTCGATTCATATCCTCAAAAATTGTGGGTTCAAAAGCTTTAGACATAGGCCACTATCGAACCGGTAGCTACGATTATGCTAAGAAGGAACCGGTAAACCATGTCTGATCAAATTAATACGTTTTGCTCCAACGAAGAACTACAGCTGCTTGCAAGTGGTATTACTCCAGGTTACGCAAGTGCCCCCTATCAGTTTACCCATGGCAAGGGTGTATTTTTATTTGATCAAGATGGCAAAGACTATATTGATTTTTGTGCAGGGACCTTTACAAACTCATTGGGGCACGCTCACCCTGAGGCGGTTAAATTTATGCAAGCGCGTTTGGCAGAGTTGTGGAATGTTCATGATTACTCTACCCCGTTTCGTTTGAAGTTATTGCGACAACTTAACGCTTTGACGCCAGGTCATATCGACACCTTTCAATTTTACAGTGGTGGCAGCGAGACCATAGAAGCGGGCTTACGTGCTTTAACCTCTTTTTTGCCAGCCACTAGAAAGAAAATAACATCCTTTACTGGCTCATATCACGGTAAAACCTTAGGGGCTCGACAATTGTGGCATTGTGGGTTTCCAGGAGAGCCTCCATCAGATATTACTCAGTTACCCTTTCCTGATGGTTTTGGTTTAAGCGATGCAGAAAAAAAAGAGTATGAAAAAACGTGTCTAAAGACCATTGAAAGCTGCTTTGCCAATAACCCATCTATTGGGGCCATTGTATTTGAACCCATACTGGGGTCTGGTGGCAACCTTCAAGGATCAATCTCATTTTGGAATAGCTTTGACGCCCTATGTAAACAATACTCAATATTAAAGTTTGTAGATGAAATATGTGTGGGATTTGGACGAACCGGTTATGACTTTGCTTTTCAACGGTATGTAATTGAACCGGACCTTATCGCCTTTGCCAAAGGATTAGGAGGCGGCTTTCCCACTATGTGTCTGGCTGGTAGAAAAGAGATCATGAATGCCAAGCCATTTGGTGATCGAGGAGGGGCGTCTACCACATTTGGTGGTAACCCTCTTTCCATTGCAGCCATGCACATTACCCTTAAAATTTATAATGAAGAAAAACTGGCTGCCAATGCACTGACTTTAGAAAGCATCTTACAAGAAGGCATTAGAATGCTGGCTAAGAAGTATTCATCTATCTTTGATTTCAGAGTATCAGGGTTGATGGCCACTCTATGTCTTAATAAAAATTCCACACAGCACACAAACGAATTTGCCATGAGGCTGCATCAATCCTGTTTAGCCCAAGGGGTAAAAGTCATGACCTTTGATCACCTGTTTAGAATAGCGCCCCCCCTCAATATAAACTCAGCTGAGTTGCAACTGGGTCTGTCACGCTTGGCAAGCGCATTTGATCGCGCTGAAAAAGAGACCCAAATGGACAGTCCCCAAGAATTTTCTTACTCAGATGCTCATTAAAAGGAGATAACATGAAAACTGCTGAACTGACTTTAGAAAACCATAAGCGGTGGGAAGGTAATCAGGTATTTTCATTTATTGAGCGGGCCTTATTAAAACTGGAGCCCCATTTAAGTCATGACGATATAACTGAAATTGATCAGAAAATAGCGCTCTTTAAGCAGCAGCTATCCAATAATATTGAACAAATTGCGTTTGACTATCTAGAGTTATATTCAGAGCGCAGCGATGCCTTAAGAGTTTTTAACGACACGATAATGATGGCTCTCAAATATTGGTTAGCTCGCAGTGACTCGTTAATACAAAGAGATATGGAAAAGCAATCAATTGGTGACTTTTACAATAGCCACAAGATGATCGGAGCCAGTTGTTATATAGATCTTTTCGCCGGCAATATAATGGGGATGGTGTCTAAGATAGATTACTTTAAATCCTTGGGCATTACCTATCTTTATATATTACCGCCATTCAAAGTACCTTCAGGAAACAGCGATGGTGGTTTTTGTATTTCAGACTATAAATCTATTCGTCCTGATTTAGGGTCCATGGATGAAATGGAATATTTTATTGATACTTGCCATAAAAATGGCATTAATGTTGTATTAGATTTTGTGCTAAATCACACCGCCGACGAGCATGAGTGGGCAAAAAAAGCTCAACTGGGTATCGAGGAATTTGAAAACTTTTACTTGTTTTTTGATGACGAAAATGAAGTAAGTGAAATTCTTCAGCACGTCGAGGCAACCTTCCCAGATAAAGGCGAGAATATTATATTTAATCCAAAAGTAAATCGCTGGGTTTGGACAACGTTTAATACCAACCAATGGGATTTAAATTACCATAACCCTAATGTTCTTAAAGGCATGTTAGATAACGTATTATATTTAGCCAACATTGGCGTAGATGTCCTTCGTTTAGATGCGGTATCCTTAGTTTGGAAAGAAAAGGGCACAAATTGTAAAAGTTTACCTCAAATTCAAACCTTGGTTCGGTTATTTAAAAACCTTACTAACTTAGTTTCTCCTGCCTTAGAATTTAAGTCTGAAGCCATCGTAAAGCCACAAGAAGTGATTGACTATGTCAGCTCTGATTCGGCAACACTTTCTTATCGGCCACTACTTTCCTCAACACTTTGGCATGCATTGGCCTGCGGTAATGTAAATTTATTGGCCACCAGTCTTGAGCGCTGGCACCAATTACCTGAACAATGTACTTGGATTAACTATATTCGCAGTCATGATGATATCCCTTGGGTTTTTTGTGACCTAGATATTCAATACACAGGATCAGATGCCTTTGCTACTAGGAAATTTCTAGACGAATTTTATAGCGATAAGCATGAAGAAAGTTTTGCCAGAGGGTTACCTTTCATGAGAGACAGTGAAACCAACCTTGCTCGTATTTCTGGTACCACAGCATCACTGGCGGGACTTGAAAAAGCCATTGAAATAAATAGTGCCACAGATATTCATTTGTCATTGCAACGTATTTTGCTTTTGCATAGTTTGGCTTTATCAGTAGGGGGGTTACCCCTTATTTACTTAGGGGATGAAGTGGGTGTATTAAATGATTATGCGTTTGTCAGCGACTTAGCAAAATGCCAAGACAGCCGCTGGGTAAATAGAACGAAAAAGAACTGGCCAAAAGATACCGATAATATTCATGATATAAGTACTCCTGCATCCATCATTTTTCATAATTTAAAGAACATGATTGAAGTGCGAAAGAACGAATCTATTTTTTCGGGTTCACGCCTTAAGGTTTTGAACCTTGGAAATGCTTCTGTACTTGCTTTTCAGCGTGGCAGCGCGGGTGATGCTGTTATTGTGTTGGTAAATTTTAGTGCTTTTAGGGTGAGTATCAATGATCGAAATCTTGCTTTAAATTATCTATCCGGCTCAGCTACTAATTTATTAAACGAGCAAGTCATGGATCTAAATAATGGCATTGTACTAGAGCCCTATCAATTCTTGTGGCTTAAGTCTTTAGAGTTTTCTGGCGTAAAAAATAGAATTTAATGTAATCGATTACAAGGAATGATAATGTATTTAAGTCTCCGCCAAGTGATATCAGACACGCCCCTTAGTTTTTACAAAAAGCTATTGGCACTGGCGATTCCTATTTCCCTTCAATTAATTTTAGCTTCTTCGTTATCGCTAATTGATGTGTTGATGGTGAGTTCTTTGGGCAGTGCTGAAGTGGCAGCGGTGGGACTTGCCAATAAATTATTTTTTGTGGTGATCCTAATGATTTCAGGATTAGCCACAGGCTCAAGTATTTTAGCCGCTCAATATATTGGTAAAGGAGATATGGAAGGCGTTAAGCGTATTTTATCGTTGGGTTTAACATTTTCTCTTTTATTGGTCATCCCCATTTCTATTGGGGCTGTTTTTTTTCCCAACACCATCATGGGTTTGTTTAGCAATGATCCACAAGTGATCAGTATCGGCGCGCAATTTTTAAGCATAACCGCGCCTTTTCATTTACTCATGGCCATAGTGTCAATTTTCTCTGCTGTGTTGCGTGCCAATAGTCAAACTCTATTACCTATGGTGGTGGGGTTTATTGCCGTTATTGTTAATACTTTCATGAATTATGTACTTATTTTTGGAAACTTCTCTGCCCCAGAGTTAGGGGTAGAGGGGGCTGCTTATGCTACTTCAATTGCAAAATGCATTGAATGTGGCCTATTGCTGTTAAGTGTTTATGTGGGTCGTTCAGCTATTCGAATTAATGTTAAGGAATTTATTTCTAGCTTCGAAAGGGAGGAAGTTCAACGATTCGTAAAACAAAGCCTACCTTTATTGCTTAACGAATTCATATGGGGGTTGGGTGTGTTTTCATTTACCGTCATTTACGCACTTATGGGCACAGAAGCATTGGCGGCCATTACGCTTTTAGGACCTATTGAGGGCATCAGTATTGATATTTTTATAGGTTTCACCAGCGCTGCTTCCATAATTATTTCGGGTCGTTTAGGGGCAAATGAATTTATAGATGCTAAGCGAGAAGCCTTTATGTTAACCAGTATCATCACGCTTGGCTGCATTGTTTATGGTTTGCTTTTATTAAGCTTAAGTGATCTGGTTTTCTATATTTATCGAGATGTAGATGGCGATGTTTTGAATATTGCCGTGGATATGTTTTTTGTTATTTCAGTCACCTTATGGTTGCGTTTATTTAATGTGGTCACCTGTGTGTCAATTTTACGAAGCGGCGGCGATGTTAAGTTTACTTTATATGTAGACATGGTGGTGATTTGGTTATTGGTACTGCCCTTAACTGCAATCTCAGGGTTGGTTTATCACATTCCCGTGCAATGGGTTTTTGCAATTGCATTGGGCGGCGAAGCTTTAATTAAAGCCCCCATCTATTCCTTAAGAATTAAAACCCTAGTGTGGCTGAAAAACTTGGTGGAAAAAAATATCATTGGAAATATTGATCAGCCTGAACCAAGCTAATTTTTTAAATCTGAATATTAAAAATAAAAACATGAGGATCCAATTTAAATGTCAAAAATAATTAATATCAAGGCGCGAGAAATACTCGATAGTCGCGGTAATCCAACCGTACAAGCCGACGTCTATTTACAAGGTGGGTTTATGGGTTCTGCCTGTGCCCCTTCTGGGGCATCTACTGGGTCCCGTGAAGCCTTAGAGCTACGAGACCATGACAGTAACCGATATTTGGGTAAAGGTGTGCTCACTGCAGTTGCTAATATAAATGGTGCCATAAAGGATGTTTTACTGGGGGTTGATGCTGTTGACCAGTACCTGCTAGATCAGAAACTCATTATGTTAGATGGCACTCAAAATAAGGGCGGTTTAGGGGCCAATGCGATTTTAGCCGTGTCTTTAGCGGCAGCTAAAGCCGCTGCACAAGCCAAAGGCGTCGAGCTATATGAACATATTGCTGATGTAAACGGCACGTCAGGAAAATTTAAATTACCCTTGCCTATGATGAACATTCTAAATGGTGGAGAACACGCTGACAATAATGTCGACATTCAGGAGTTTATGGTGCAGCCCGTGGGTTTTAAGTCATTTAGTGAATGTCTGCGCGCAGGTGTTGAAGTGTTTCATACTTTAAAAAAGGTGTTGCAAGAAAGAAATTTAAATACAGCTGTAGGCGATGAGGGCGGCTTTGCCCCTGATTTAAACTCCAATGCCGAAGCGTTATCTTTGATTAAAGAGGCAGTGGCAATGGCTGGTTATGATTTTGGAAAAGACATTACTTTAGCATTGGATTGCGCCGCCTCTGAATTTTATAAGGAAGGAAAGTATCAATTATTAGGCGAAGATCGATCATTCAATTCTAAAGAATTCAGTCATTACCTTAAAGACTTATGTGATGAATATCCAATAACATCCATCGAAGACGGTTTAGACGAAAGTGATTGGGGTGGATGGAAATATCAAACGGAACTTTTAGGAAACAGCATTCAGTTAGTGGGTGATGATTTATTTGTTACGAATACTGAAATATTAAAACAGGGTATTGATAAAAAAATAGCCAATTCAATTCTTATTAAATTCAATCAAATAGGCACCTTAAGTGAAACCCTCGCGGCCATTACCATGGCAAGAGAGGCTGGTTATTCGGTGGTGATTTCTCATCGCTCTGGAGAAACCGAAGACACCAGCATTGCTGATTTGGCTGTGGGTACCTGTGCAGGCCAAATTAAGACGGGATCACTTTGTCGTTCAGATCGTGTTGCCAAGTATAACCGTTTATTGCTTATTGAAGAGCAATTGGCGGGTCGTTTAAAAACTAATAAGCCTACATAAACCCAATTCTGATAAGAGGTTGAAGCACGTGGTTAATATTTTAATGTGTAGCCAATTACGCTGCGTGGGCAATTTCATATTCATAACGTTTAAATTATACAGGATTCAATTATGACCACATCCGTCGCCATAGAAGACCAAGAATTTTTAGAAGATCAAGAGTGGCTAGAAGCCATTACCAATATTATTCAGCAGCAAGGTCCTGAAAGAGCACGCAATATCATTGAACAGTTGGCAGCAAAAGCCAGCAATAATGCTTCACCTTTACCTTATGCTTACGTTACGGCATTTCGCAATACGATTCCTGTGAATGAAGAAAAACATATGCCAGGAAACTTATTTATGGAACGTCGTATCCGTTCGCTTATTCGCTGGAATGCGTTAGTGATGGTGATGCGGGCCAATGCCAAAGAGGGCGATTTAGGCGGTCATATTTCTAGTTTCTCATCCAGTGCCACCTTATACGATGTGGGCTTTAATTACTTTTTTCGGGCCCCTAATGAAAGTAAGTTGGACAACCCTTTAGGTGATCTCATTTATTATCAAGGGCATATTTCACCAGGTATTTACGCTCGATCTTATTTAGAAGGGCGCTTAGATGAAAATCAATTAGAAAGCTTTCGTCAAGAGGTCGATGGCAAGGGCTTGTCTTCTTATCCTCATCCATGGCTGATGCCTAACTATTGGCAGTTTCCTACGGTATCCATGGGGTTAGGGCCCATTCAAGCAATTTATCAAGCACATATAATGAATTACCTTGATAACAGAGAATTAGTTGAAAGAAAAAATCGTAAAGTGTGGGCTTTTATTGGTGATGGTGAAACCGATGAGCCTGAAACATTAGGAGCAATTTCCCTTGCGGGCAGAGAGCAACTGGATAATTTACTGTTTGTTGTGAACTGTAATTTACAACGCTTAGATGGGCCGGTTCGTGGTAATGGGAAAATCATTCAAGATCTGGAAGGGCAATTTCGCGGAGCAGGATGGAACGTAATCAAAGTGGTATGGGGGCGACATTGGGACCCTATCTTGGCCAAAGATACAAAAGGGCTGCTACAAAAACGCATGAACGAAGTGGTTGATGGCGAAGTACAAAATTACAAAGTAAAAGGTGGCGCTTATACTCGCGAACATTTTTTTGGTACCAGCCCTGAATTACTTAGTTTAGTAGAAGACATGTCAGATGATGATATTTATCGGTTAAATCGCGGTGGGCATGATCCTTATAAAGTGTATGCCGCTTATGCAGCAGCGGTGGCTCACAAAGGGCAGCCCACTGTTATTCTGGCCCATACGGTTAAAGGTTATGGTATCGGCAGTGCTGGTGAAGCGCAAAATGCCACTCACAGTGTTAAGAAATTGGATGTACAGGCATTAAAACTATTTAGGGATCGATTTGATATTCCGCTTAAGGATGATCAGGTTGAACAGGTCTCTTTTTATCGTCCCTCGCCAGACAGCCCTGAAATTAAATACATGCATGAAAAACGCGAGGAGTTAGGTGGCTTTTTGCCCCAGCGTCGCGCCATTGGTGAAACCTTAAAGGTTCCGCCATTGTCACTATTTGATCCCATTTTAAAAGGCTCGGGTAATCGAGAAATTTCAACTACCATGGCGTTTGTACGCCTGCTGGGTCTAATGACCAAGGATAAAGAAATCGGTGAACGGGTTGTGCCCATTGTTCCTGATGAAGCTAGAACCTTTGGTATGGAGGGCATGTTTCGTCAATTAGGCATTTATTCTTCCCAGGGTCAAAAATATAACCCAGTGGATTCCGCTCAGGTTATGTATTATCGCGAAGATATAAAAGGAAAAATGCTTGAGGAAGGCATTAACGAAGCGGGGGCTTTTTCGGCATGGTTAGCGGCGGCAACGTCTTACAGTACCAACAATTGTACACTTATTCCGTTTTATACTTTTTATTCAATGTTCGGTTTTCAGCGTGTGGGTGATCTATCGTGGGCAGCCGGTGACGCTCAGGCACGGGGCTTTTTAATTGGCGCCACATCGGGACGAACAACTTTAAACGGAGAAGGGTTACAGCATCAAGATGGTCATAGCCACATTCTAGCCGGTACGATTCCAAATTGCGTGTGTTACGACCCCGCATTTGGATACGAGATGGCCGTCATTATTCAAGATGGCCTCAAGCGCATGTTAGAGCAACAGCATAACGTGTTTTATTATATTACTGCCATGAATGAAAATTATGTTCAGCCAGCCATGCCAGCCGATGCTGAAGAAAATATCATTAAAGGTATGTATAAACTGAGTGCTTGTGAAAAGGAATCTAAATTACACGTTCAGTTACTTGGCTCTGGGGCTATATTGCGTGAGGTGATAGAAGCTGAAAAGTTATTGCTAAAAGATTTTAATGTCAGTGCAGATGTTTGGAGTGTTACCAGCTTTAACGAATTGCGAAAAGACGGTTTGAGTTGCCAGCGTTGGAACATGTTACACCCTAACGAGGTTAAAAAGGTAAGCTTCGTAGAGGCCTGTTTTGAAGGAACACAGGGCCCCATTATAGCTGCCACTGATTATATGAAAATTCATGCCGACCAAATAAGAGCCTTTACCGCAAATAGATCCTACTGTGTATTAGGAACAGATGGTTATGGTCGCAGTGACACACGCAGTAAATTGCGAAATTTTTTTGAAGTGGATCGATATTATATATGTGTGGCCGCATTAAAATCTTTAGCCGATGAAGGGAAAATAACACAAGAAATTGTCACAAAGGCCATAGAAAGTTTTGGTATTAATCCTGATCAAATTGATCCAGTACTGCGCTAGGAGCTAACCATGAATTCTGAAACCATTTATATTCCAGATATTGGTGCCTCTGATGAGGTTGAAGTAATTGAAGTCAGTGTTGAGGTGGGCCAAGAGGTTTCTCTGGATCAGACCATGATCGTGCTGGAATCGGATAAAACCACTATGGATATTCCTGCGCCTCAAGCTGGGGTGATCAAGGAATTGTTATTAAGTGTCGGCGATAAAGTAATAACAGGTTCGCCTATGATGAATCTGTTAATGAACAGCTTAAAAGTAGAAGAGAAAAATAAAACACCAAGTGGTACTGAAAGCAAAGTTCAAGAGTTAACGGAACAAAGCTTTGCAAAACAGGCAATATTAGTGGCCGAGCAAGCTTGTGCCCAATTGAGCGAAGGAAAAAAACACACGATAGTTATTCCTGATATTGGAACCGATGGCAGCGTATTGGTAATCGAGGTTAGCGTTAATATTGGAGATGTATTAGAAAAAGATCAGACCATGCTGGTGTTGGAGTCTGACAAAAGCACCATGGAGATTCCTGCAGAGTTTTCAGGAGTATTAAAAAGTCTGGAAATTAAGGTGGGCGATGAGATATCAACAGGGGATCTTATTGGTGAGATTGAATCTTCTTTAATTCACGCCATGGATAATGATCAACCCTTAGTTGATGAAAACCCGGAAAATGTTAATCAAACACAAACAACAGATTCAACGCTAAATGTGAGTTCTTCATTAAGTACTGATAAATCACTTCCAGAACCGGTAGCATCGAAAACGGTGCAGAACGTCCTATCAAATTCAAAACATGAAAACTCAACAAATTCTCAAGAAAATAACATTAGGCCTAATGTGTATGCTGGCCCTGCGGTTCGCCGTTTGGCTCGTGAAATGGGGGTGCCTTTACAATCCATAAAAGGCACTTCCCCTAAGGGGCGTATTTCTAAAGATGACATTAAGACGTATGTAAAAAATAGACTAAATCAACCAGTGGTATCCGAGCCTGAAAGCCATCAAATGCCAACGATTGATTTTAGCCAGTTTGGTGACATTCAGGAACAACCTTTAAATCGAATTAAGCAAGCTACCGCTCGTAATATGACTAGCAGTTGGCACCATACTCCCATGGTGACACAGTTTGATGAAACCGACATTACCGAGCTTGAGCAGTATCGTAGAGAAATTCTACCAAGCCAAACCGATACCAAGGTGACTATGCTGGCTTTTGTGGTTAAAGCGGTGGCTAATGCTCTGGAAAAATTCCCCCAGTTTAATAGTTCGCTAGATAATACTGGAAAAATACTCATTCTTAAAAAATACATTAATATTGGTATTGCCGTGGAAACTCCTCAGGGACTAATGGTGCCGGTGATCAAGGATGTTAACCATAAAACAGTGGTGGAAATCGCCCAAGAAGCATCGCGATTGGCTAAAGCAGCTCGTGATAAAAAATTACCACTGGATGCCATGCAAGGAGGGTGTTTTAGTATTTCTAGTTTAGGAGGAATTGGTGGTACTCAGTTTACCCCTATCGTAAATTCTCCTGAGGTGGCTATTCTTGGGTTATCTAAATCGAGTATGAAACCCTATTATGATCACCCTACTAAAAGTTTTATCCCCAGACTTATGTTGCCTTTGTCTTTGACATACGACCATCGAGTCGTGGACGGAGCCGAAGCGGCAAGGTTCACCGTTTACATATCAAGTCTGCTTAAAGACATAAGGCATCTGTTGTTGTAAGAGAGGGGGGATAAAAATTTTATGCGGTTAATGCATTTTTATAGGAGGCTTATTTATACTAAAAATTTAGGCACAAGCTAGGTACTCCTCTGCAGTGGGCATACGCCCACTTCAGGGGATATTTAAACGAACAAATAATAAATATTAGTTTTGATTAGACCCAAAAATAACAATAAGAAGAGGATGCTAAAAATGAAAAATTATTCAACAGTAACAATATACTCAGGCCAATTTAAGTATCATTTTTTAGTGAAATATATTTTCTTTATTTGGCTATTTTGTTTGTCAAGTAGCAGTTTTTCATATGGACTTACGCCACTGGAAGAATTTCACCAGTTACAGAAATTAAAAATAAACGTTCGTAATGCTTACGCATATTCATTGATTATAGATCACGACTTACGATCACGTGATGAAATGCAAATCAATATTAATCAAGTATCAAAATTAGCCAGTCAAATTATTGATTCTAAATTATTAGAAAGACAAGCTGCCCTTGATTTGTCAGATAGCATAACGCAGTTTTTACATTCCTCTAAGATGCCCACCATCCAGTACTTCCAAAGTTCAGGAACGGGCACTGCATCTAAAGGGTACCTTATCTATAGCAATTTAATGGAAAAAATAAACGTAGCCATGAAAGTGCGCGTGGCAACCAACAGTATTCCATTAAGCACCATAGCTGCCTTTGAAACCATTGATATCATTATGTCGTCTATAGAAATGCATGCAGAAAGAGCATTGGCTTCGTCTCGCTCAGAATTATTTGCCAAAGAGTTCATATCCCAGACTTGTGATGCAGTGAATCGTGAGTTGGCAGAACTGATTGAAATTGGAAGCGACTTGAAGGCTCGTGTAAAGATAAAGCGCCATTGGCAGTTTATTGAAGAAAGAGTGTGTTCGCCTTTAAATGCAAAAGCCCCTTTTTCAATTGTATTTTTTGGTGGCTTAATGGTTCGGGGGCTGGAAGATACATTTAGTTCTGATGTTTCAAAAAATGCACGATTAATTGTAAACGAATAACCATTTGAAAAATGTACGTAATGCAGGTGATTACCCTTGGTCTAAACCCTGCGAATTAAATTCCTGCCATTATTAACAAACAGTTGCGCCCTTCTGAACAAAAGAAGGGCTCTTTATGGCTAATTTGCCTCAGTATTATTCCTTTCTTGCTTATCTACTTTACAAATTCTCATATACCCAGCTGATGTTGACGGTAAATGTCCTATTTTTGCACTTGTTGTAACAACGTTACATGGTTATTGTGAAATCGATTACATTTATTGGGGCGAAGAAAGATTTTTCTGTACTTTTAAGTGGTACTCAAAAGGTAATTACTGAAATTAATAATTTAAAAGAAACATGCGCTAACGGCATCAATATGTCGAATTAAAGTGAGTGAAACCCAATTGATTATTTAGCGTGTGAAGAGAGCTCCAAAATTTGCTCATTGAAATTTTATTGAGGATGACTGAGAAATATATTTTTCAGTGTCCTAAGTAATTGAGTGTTGATAGGAGCTCATTAAAAACTTTTAGAAAAAATAAAAATAATTAGGAGTTGACCAAAATGCTAATAATGAAAAAATCCAGCCATACCCTGGCGCTCTTGACGATACTGTTGGCAGTATCGGCAAGTGCCTCAGCAGAATGGTTTTATCGTGGTAGCAGCAACAGTTGGCAAAATTTACAACTAGATAGTACCAGTGATTCAGATATTCTCAGTATATGTCAGACATTTTCAGGTGAAGACAATAGTGCCCGTTTTAAAATAGATCGCAGTGGCGACTGGAATGAGAGTTACCCCAGCACAGACTGGTTAGTAACAGATAACAGTAGTTATCAAATAAATTTTACCATCAGCAGCCATGAGATAAGTGTACAAAGTGTCGCTGATTGTGATGATCAAAACATTGCTAAATGGTATTTTAGAGGCACCCCAAATAGTTGGGCCGCCACCGAAATGGCTTGGGATGAAAGCAATGCTGTTTACAGTACCACGCAGTCATTTTCTGGTGAGGAAAGCAGCGCCCGTTATCGAATAGACAATGGTAATTGGAGTGAATCATATCCCAGTGGCGATCGGGTTATTGATGACAATCTCACCTACATTATTCATTTTGACCCCACGACCAAAATCGTAACCCAAGTGGTGGACGATAGCGAAGTGACCCTAAACAGCATTTCTGTTACGCCGGAAAATTTAGCACTAACGGTGGGCAATAGCCAAGCCATAAGTGTAAAGGCCAGTTACAGCAATGGCAGTACAGCGGACGTGACCAGCGAAGCTTTATTAAGTACAAGTAACCCATTAGTGGCATCTGTTAGTGGCAATAGTGTCCAGGGTGTCGCTGAGGGCAGTACGGTTATTAATGCGAGCTTTGATGCTAAGTCCACTAGTGCTGCGGTGGTGGTGAGCAACGCAAAAACATTAACGCTTAAATTTAACAAGCCAGATGATTGGACAAATGTGTTTGCTCATACTTGGGATGTTTTACCGGTTGGCACTATGGACGATACCCTGTGGTGCAATGAGCAGTTGAATGAAGTGGATGGCTTGTATTTGCTTGAAATTAACGGTGCTACATCGGCCAATGTTATTTTTATGGATTGCACGGGAAACAAAACCCAAGATTTAAATCGCAGCACCAGTGGTTGTTATGATTTTAGTTTTGGCTGGACTGATAGCTGTGGAATGGATCCTGTAGTACCAAAAATAATGGTGACCCCAGAAAGTGAAATCTTTAGCACCACTAATTTAGCCATAACTTTAAATATAAGCGGCAGTGAATTTAATGCGCTTAAATATTTAGTGGGCAGCGGTGATGTCATGACACAGGGCACGGATTTCACTAATGGCGAAGTGATTACCCTAGGTGATGTGCTGGCCGATGGCGAAAGCTTAGATTTACAAGTATATGCCAATAACGGTGCAGGCAGTGATAAGCAATTGTACACTTATACAAAGATATTAAATCCACAAAGTGGTTTTACGGTTTATTTACAGGCTTTCTCTGATTGGGATGCACGAATTCATCATTGGAGCGCACTGCCCGCCGGCTCGCAGGCCGACTCAGCATGGCCTGGAGGTGTCATGAAGAATTTAGGTGAAGGTTGGTTTAAATATACATTTGAGTCAGCAGAATTTTCAAATATCATTTTTAATAATGCAGGCAGTGATAAGACCCTAGATCTCAGTCGCGATAGCGATGGCTGTTATTATATGCAAACGCAAATCTGGACGGATGCTTGTGATGTGCCCAAAGAAGAGTTAGTAGTATCAGCCTTGCCCAGCAGCAGTCACTTTAGCAGCAACAGCCTTAACGTCACTTTACACGCCAGTGGAGATTTAGTTACTTCGGGTAAATACAGTTTTGCTAGCGACGATGCATCACAGGGACAAAACTTTACTAATGGCACCGTGATTACCATTGGTGCTGATTTACTGGTTGATGAAAGTGTTACCCTAAATATCTGGGCAAGCGATGGCAGCAATGAGCAAGTTGCCAGCTATACCTATACTAAAATTGATACTCCTGAAGTGACCGATTTTTCCTGGGACAATGCCACGGTTTATTTCACTTTAACCGACCGTTTTTTAAATGCAGACAGCAGTAACGACAATCAATATGGTCGAAACAAGGATCAAAATGGTAACGTTTATAACGGTTCGCAATCAGATGAAGGCACTTTTCATGGTGGTGATTTGGCTGGACTGACGCAAAAATTAAACGATGATTATTTTACTGACTTAGGCGTCAGCGCCATTTGGATTTCAGCCCCTATTGAACAAATTCATGGATATGTTGCGGGAGAGCAATTCAAGCATTACGCCTATCATGGTTATTATTTATTGGACCCCACCAATGTGGATGCTAACTATGGTAATACTGACGATTTAAAAACCTTTATCGATACTGCCCACAGTAAAGGCATACGAGTTGTGTTTGACGTGGTACTTAACCACTCTGGATACGAAACCCTGTATGACATGAACGAACAAGGGTTTGGCTCCCCATCTTGGGGCTGGGAAAATGAATACTTCACCGATAATCCATCTGGCTTGAATACTACTTCGTTTAATCATTTTTTAAACAAGGGCGATGAGAATGCTTGGAGCAATTGGTGGGGACAAGACTGGATGCGTTTAAGTGGCGTAGCAGGCTACGAAAGTTGTGACGGCGGCAGCGACATAACCATGTGTTTAGCAGGCTTACCTGATTTTAAAGCAGATTCAGGTAATAGTGTTGGCTTGCCGCCCATGTTGCAAAATAAGTGGCAAAATGAAGGCCGTCTTGATCAAGAGAATTCTGAATTAAATGACTTCTTTGGAAGCACCGGATTGGCCCGTACCCCAGCTAATCATTTAATTAAATGGATGACCGATTGGGTACGTGAATACGGCGTAGATGGTTTCCGTGTGGATACCGCTAAACATGTACCCCTAAACGTTTGGAAAGAACTTAAGATCCAAGCCGATGCGGCGCTTAAAGAATGGCAAAACACCCATCCAAACGCATACCCTGATGGACAGAATTTAGGTTTCTGGATGACTGGTGAAGTGTGGGGGCACTGTGTAGGCAAAAGTGACTATTTTAACAATGGTTTTGACTCGGTGATTAATTTTTGTTTTCAAGATGACGCCAGTGATACTGCCAGCTTAGAAGGTATTTATTCAAGTTATGCAGGGGCAATAAATAATGATGCGAGCTTTAATATGCTCAGCTACATTTCTAGTCATGATACGGCCTTGTATAACCGCTTTAACTTAATGTTTGCAGGCAGTGCTTTACTCATGTCACCAGGGGCCGTACAAATTTTCTATGGCGATGAAAGCGGACGCCAAGAGGGCAGCAACTGGCATTGGGATGAACCGACTCGCTCGGACATGAACTGGGGAAATGTATCAGAGGTTTTATTAAATCATTGGCAAACACTGGGAACCTTTCGCCGTAATCACGTGGCCATTGGAGCCGGTAGTCATCAGCTAATTCAAGCAACACCTTATGCATTTAGTCGAGTTAAAGATAATGACAAGGTAATTGTGGTGATGGATGCCAGTGGTTCCACTACCGTGAGTGTTGCAGGCTTATTTAGCGATGGTACGATATTAACCGATGCTTACACTGGTTATACTGCAACGGTTAAATCTGGTTCGATTACGTTTACGGCTAATAGTAATGGAGTTATTTTAATTTCAGAATAAAGGGCTAATACCATTATAAATCACATAGTTAATTAAAAGTTAACATGTAAAACTTGAATAGAAGGGGAGCTTGCTCCTCTTTTATCTTATTACGAAAACAGTATGCAGTAGAGTGACTTGTCTCTTCAGTCAACGAATATCAGGAATGGCTTAATCCCCCATCACTTTCTAATCTATTCCCCCCCCGTTGTAAAAGGCGTTGATATTTTCACTATCCCTCCACAACAATATTTGGAATGCTAAAGAAGAATAAAAAAATCAAATCGCTATTTTGTTAATGTTACTGATAACGCCAGTTCACACAGCCATAAAAAAAGTGATGCAATCGATGGTTTGGATACACTGCAAATGAACTTTAGCAATATGATAACAAGAGCCACTGAACATAACTGTGTCGTTTAAAATTGTGGTGGCGCTCCCATAAATGCTATCTCAGTCAAAGATGAATTTGTTACTGTGGTACTTGATAGTTCTTTTAACGACTTTTCAATGGTTACAGGCAGTTATAGATAATAAAGAACTCAGTATTAATGGAAGTGATTTTTATTCGCGGGTTGATGGTGATAGCTTTGAAGAAGGGGCGAAGGATAATCTAAATATTTTTTAGAAGAAATATTTCACAACCGATACAGAATCTGGTATCTCTTTTGTAGTTAGTCTCACGGTATTTTTTTATTAGTCTCGTTTTGCACTATGAAAAAGCCTAGCATTTTTGCTAGGCTTTTATTTACTTCAAAGTTGCAATTTTAGCGTTTAATTTTTGTCACCGTATACTGCTGGTTACGGTCATTAAAAGTAAGGTGGTAATCGCCCATCCCTTGCATGATATAGATGTCATTATCGTTATCGCCAAAGTTATTGCTCCAGTCTCCTTTAGCATCAAATTTAAAACGCGCGTCACTGGCAGCAGAAAACGTTACATTAATTCCCCAAACATGGTCGGCTTCTAATGTCATTGCGGTTGCGTCCCAATTGTTCGCCGTTCCCCGAAAGTGCATTGTAGGGTAGGTGGAAGTGTAACCTGTATTACTACCTTGTTTAACCACAGTATAGGTTTGGGTATTGTCGTTAAAGGTAATGTGATAATCCCCAGCGCCTTGGCTAATAGCGATGTCAGTACCATTGTTGCCAAAATTATTACTCCAGTCGCCTTTTTCATCAAACTTAAAGCGCTCATCACTGCCACTGCCAAAGGTCACATAAACGGCCCATACATTATTGGCCACTAAACTCATGGGAGTTGCTGCCCAGTTATTGGCTGTACCACGGAAATTCATAGTGGCAAACGTGCTGGTGAAATGGTTTGGGTCTATTATGTTCACAGAAATACTGGCCGTATCCGTAGCCCCTTGCGCATCGCTTACCGTTAGGGTGACGGTTGTAATGCCCACGGCTAATGGAGTAAGTGTAAGGCTGGAAAGAGTAGAGCTATCCACGCTCCAAGCATAGCTCAGTGAACTTTCAGCGTCATGTGATGCGGATGCATCCAGTGTCACGCTGTCACCCAAATTAATTTCCAATGCAGTGGCCGACAACATCGCCTTGGGCGAGGTATTTCCAGTTGTCACTAATTTAGACCAGCATGCTAGGGTTTTGTCATTAAAATACACATCATAAGTGCCCGCGACGCTTAGCATAATATCGTCACCACCTTGCTCACAGATGCCATTGGCTGTGTGATTACCAAAATTAGTCTGCCAATCACCGGCCACATCAAATTTGTAACGATCATTGTTTGAACCTGTAAATACTTGCTTTGAAATTTTCCAGGTGTAGTCGTCCACCAATTCCATGGCTCCGGCCAGCCAGCCATTAGATGTGCCGCGAAAATTCATGGTGGCATAGGTACTGGATTTTGGAAGTTCATTCAGTACTTCGATGGTGACTGATTTACTTGAGATTAAACCTTCGTCATCGGTGAGGGTTAGGGTGTATTCAAAACTGCCTAGTTCATTATTTTGCAATGTAATTATTTGCTCGCTGCTGCCATTGCTCCATGACCAGGTTACAATGGCACCATCATCACGACTGTTACTGGCATCCAGTGTGACAGCCATTCCCAATACTACCTGTGTAGCACTGGCATTAATATTAATGACAGGTGCACCATTAGGTTGATCTCCTGAAGTGATAAAAGGATAAACCCCGTCTATATCTCCGTGACTGTCTTCAATGATTTGCTCGCCAGATTGCTTAAACTGCCCTGTGCCCACATACACTTGCTGAATTTGTGATTTAGTAACATTACCCTTGGCATCTGTGGCTTCAATATAATAATCCAATAACTGATTTTTATAATCGCCTATATACGAGTAATAAAGATTGCCAATTTTTTGTGCTGGCACTTGATCCATGACATGTTGATTAGCGGTTTGCCAAGGCACACCATTAATGTCTTTTTGCAAATCCCGTTCGTTCATGGAATAAGTTATCCAGTCTCCCACGCGACTAGGATCTATATTGGCCGCACCTGATGCTTTAGCTGCGGCGGGGTCATATACTTTAAAGGTATTATCCTGGGCGTCAGCCCACTGGTTTTTATGAGCCCTAACTTTTACCTTTATGTCACTGATGTTGCTGACGTCATAGGCGTAGGTGTAAATGGCAAAGTCAGTGGAATAATACTGTAGCGTCCAACCCTGTGCTTTACTGACGTTGGCACTGCCTGGGTTATAGGGGTAACGCTGTGGCCACCATAAAGAAGGGCCGGTGCGATCATCACTTAAATTGGCATTGACGTAAGGCTCAGAAAAATACAAAGATTGATTAAAAGACAGTGTGGGTTTAACACCGTCATCAATGTTTTCATCGTAGTAGCCAAAGCCACTGTCTAGGGCAGGGAGTAAAAAATACCAGGCTAACTCTGCTGGATTGGCGCCGCCGGCATAGTCTTGACTGGCATCTCCTTTTACTGGATAAGACATCATCCATGGGTTTAGTTGGTTGCCTGCATAGGTCACTTCATTATCCAGCGAAGACGTGGGTGACCAATGGTTAGGGTGAGCATCTAACCAAATTTGTTCGGCGGTTTTGGCGTAGTTCTCTGCCGCCTGCTGCAATGCAAAGTTGCGCTCTAAATAATGATAACCGTATTCAAAACTCACCGTCGTGCCTTGCTCTATTCCTTGATAGTTTTTCAAAGGGGAAAGATCCATGCCCATGGCTGTATTAAAGTCAGAAAATTGCCCCGACCAAATACCCATGGGTAAGCGCCAGTGATACCAAGTAGGGTCGGCAGAAGAATCTCGAGTATCAATCCAAGAACCGTCTTGCACGTGCACTATGTCATCTTGAGGAATAGGGTTGGATGCCAAGTACTCATCTACGCCCACTCCGCTGACACCGGAATCTGAATAGGTAACATACCCAGAATTATTCCAAGTGCCGCCATCTCCCGCGCGCCCAGAAGAATTATCTCCATCATGTGCTATTACAAAATACTGGCGACGGTTTAAACTATTGGCGTCATCTTCGTAAGGCTTAATGGCAGATGCGGTCACCGACCCCTGGTAACTTTCTTCCCAAGAGGCCGCTTGCTCCACTGGAATACCGGCTATTTTGCTGGCTATGCCGGTTTCAGGATTTACATATTGAACGTAATGAGGAAACGAGGCGAATGGAAACTTGTTGTGGGTGACTTGTTGTTCGTTAAACATTTGCTGTGATAACCAGTCTCCAACATTGCTTTCATTTTGCATATCGGCCCGGTTAGGGGGCGACACCATAGTATCTTTACCTGGGTCGTTTAAGTAAGGGTAGTCTCTAAGGGTTCGTGAAAAATGTAAATTCCCCATCACCGACCATTCAATGCCCATTTTCTCTAATACGGGAATCATGCGTTCAGAAAAACCAAGCTCAGTGGGGAAAAAACCTTTTGAGGATTTATATCCGTTCCCTAAGAAATAGGGTTGGGCAAGGGTGACATTATGAAAAATAAGTTCTTTTAAAAAATAATCATTACCCACTAATGGCCCCATGGAATGGTGGCCAGTAAAGTGAATAAGATCCAATGCATCTGCGCCGTTTTGAGTTTTTACACCTTGCTGAGTATCGCGCCAATAATCTCCCCAATTAGGGTTACAATAACCGCTAACGTTACAAAGATTATTGAGACTGTCTACATTGTTCACCACTGATGCCGACATGGTCACATGACTTTGGCTTTGAGGGTGAGCACTGTTGTTATTTTTAGCGGTATCCATGGGCCAAGAATGGTAGGCGCCAGTTTTGGCGTGATGACTGTAATAAGAATTTAAGTCATCGTGAGGCATGGGTAAGCCATTTTCCAAATAATAATTATAGTCTTGTGGCGGCGCGTTTTTTAAGTCCACCACCTGCCCGTCATACATATAGCGTATGTCACCGCCCACTGGGGTTTTGTCATAATTGCTTAAATTGTAATAAGGCCAGAAATTTGGCATGTGATTATGGTAAATATGGGTGGCGGCAATGTCTGCGCTGGCGATAATAGGCGAGCACACCATAGTCACAATGCAGGCTAAGGCGGTGCCTTTTTTGATATGTTTTTTCAGTTTCATGATAACCCTTTTTATTTTTATACAGCTTTCATATGCGGGTCAGAATACTTAGCTTGATCCAGTTTTATCTACTGAGATTTCTTGAATCTATCGAGAAATAATTGAGTCGTGATTACACACCTCATTAACTGTTATGAGTGACTGAGAATGGGTTTTACTAACTAAAAAAGAGCCGTAAGCAAAGCACGAATGCTTTGGTTACGGCTAAAGTCCTCTACCTACCTTTCAAATTAAAGTGTGCATTCTTGTACAATTAAACTTCCCACGTCGGCCCCATCTTGCAATGGGCTATTGAGGGTTAACATAAAGCTCCAAGTGCCCGCAGCTAAATTTGCGTTGTTGTTGTCTGTGCCTGCGTCCCCTTTAAAGATGGGATATTCAATATCAGGCAGTAAGGTAACCAAGCTGTCATCTTGGCTCACAAAATATTGCATATTCCAGTTTTCAGAATCGTTGGCAAATTTGAATTGCATGGCACCGCTGTGTTCAAACACGGCTTGATAGACGTTATTGCCTTTGTGTTTAAAGCGGTAAGTTTCTTCCGGTGCCCAGTTGGAATGGTCACCGCGCACATATAGGTTTATGTTGCCTAACACGCCTTCACTGGCATCATCTTCAAGCAGGGTACAGCCACCATTTATTTTGGATAAAATCAGTTTGGGTTGGGTAAAATTGCTAATATCTAACGTGAATTTATAATCACCCGACTCATTGATACTTAATTGAATATTATCGTTTGAGCTCGCTTCTAATGCGATGGTTTCACCCTCACTGATACTGCCATTAAAGCCCCAGTTGTGAGTAGACCAATCATCTGTTGCTACTTTAAATTCAAATTCGCCTGCTTCTAGTGAAAGCGTGGCACCGTATAAGCCTGTGGAAATTAAACTTAATTGATTGCCTGCATTGGCCACCCAACCTTCACCATAAAGAGATCCGCGAATAAAGGTGTCTGCGGTGAGCTCGGTGGGAGTAATAGTTTTAGCTACTACCGCTAAACCTTCTCCTTGTGAGTCGCTTTGTGTTTTAACAAATACAGCAGCACTGCGCGCGGGTACTGAGAAGCCACTTTCAGAAAAACTGGCACCGGCGAGTATCGCGTCATCTTCAATGCCATCGATTAACAAGGGGTGTAATTCAAAATCGCTGGCATTGTTAATGGTGAAATTGGTTAGGGCCTGTGGAGTAGAATTAATAATCACCACCAATGCTTGGTAGTTCTCATCGAGATCACTGCCAGCCGATACCCCATCGTCTAGGCTCATGGCAATCACACCTGGAATTTGAGTAGACCCAGTATTGTGGAAATCTAAACGATTAATGATTTGCGTTTTGTCACTTAAATGAAACAGTTCACTGGAACTGCGCACCCGTAGCATTTCACGGAAATGCTCGCTGGCATTTTGAATGTCGTTGGCAGTTACATCTATGGTTTCGTTAGCAATAATGTCGGATATTACGCTCCAGTTTTTTCCATCTTTATCTTCTCTTGGTAAACCCACATTCCAATTATTGGTTTGCATAGAAAAATCCACTAGGTTAAACCAATCTCCCGAGTCATAACTGTCACGCTCAAAAGATTTTGAACGTAATAGGTCAACGCCCATGTGCAGGAAAGGGATGCCCTGAGCATAAAGAATGGTAGATAAACCTAGCATTTGCATGCGTGCTCTATCTTCCATGGACGTGTGGGTGGGTAATTTATATTGGTTGTTATCCCATAGGGTTTGATTGTCGTGTTTGGAGATATAATTAATAATTTCTTGAGGATCATCTGTGTAACCGGCTACTTGACCCACATAATCTATTTGATTGCCTTTCACGAATCGGTCATCGCTCACTTGCAAGACATAATCAATTAGATTACCGGCCATGCCTAAACGTATTAAATCGCTTAAATGAGTTAGGCTATTTTTATCATCATTAGATGCGCTATTTAATTCATTGGGGTCGGTATATAAACCATTGGCAAAGCCTTGCTGTGAACGCAGTGCTTGGGCTTCATCAAATGGGCCACCACCGCGAACTGCATCGCGTATTCGGTCAGAGAAAGACCCAATGCCCGTGCCGCTCATATTGTGTTGGCGAGCTTGGACAAATAAAGAGTCGTTGATTACTTCACCAAAGTTCCAACCTTCCCCGTAAAAATAAATATATTGATCGGTATTTTCTTGCACGGTTTGCAACGCTTTTACTAAATTGGCTTTAGTATGATGAGCCATTAAATCAAATCGAAATGAATCTACCTGATAATCTTTTGCCCAAACCAGTAGCGAATCAATCATGAGCTTTTCCATCATGCTGTGTTCACTGGCGGTGTTATCGCAGCAAGATGATGTTTCTACTGCGCCGCTTAATGGGTTTAGTCTGTGGTAATAACCGGGCACTACTTTATCCAATACCGAGTTCTGCCACAGGCCAGATGAATTGGTATGGTTATACACCACATCCATCACCACACTTAACCCCATATCATGCAGGGCATTGACCATTTGTCGAAATTCTAGAATACGGGTTGTGCCATTAGCATCGGTTGCGTAACTGCCTTCGGGCACAGTGTAATGCAATGGATCATAACCCCAATTAAAACTGTCAATGGATCGAACGTCAGCCATGAGTGCTTGCGCACAACCCGTACTGGTATCGCAGGCAGCCAACATTGTTGTGATGCTGGTATCATCAGTAATGCTATTATCACTGCAGGCTTGGGCATTGGAATTAACAACACACAATTGTGCTTTAGTGCTGGTTAAATCAATGCGTTGGTTTGCATCTTCATTAACGGTGGCCACATCAAAGGCGGGCAATAAATGAATGTGGGTAAGCCCTGCACTTTTTAATTTTTGTAAATGTTGAACACTGTCGCGATTGGTTTCTGTGTAGGCTAAATATTTACCGTTGAGGTTGCTACTACCCTTGGTATCGGCATTGGAGAAATCACGTATGTGGGTTTCGTAAATAACAATGTCTTCGGCTTTTTCAACTTGATAGTCGGAAGGGGTATTCCAGCCATTTGGCTTTAATGATTCATCGTTTAAATCCACCACTTGAGAATACACAGAGCTGGCTGACAAACTTAACGAATAGGGGTCGGTGACGGTGAGGTTTTCAATTTTATCGGTAGTGTGATGATAAACCGCGAGCTTGTAACGATAATAGCTGCCCACATTAGCAGTAGCCACATCGCCGCTCCACACGCCATTGTCTTCATTAAAGGTTAAGGCTGTGGCGGTGGCATTATTACCCTGAGCATCGCTGTATGTTTCCACCTCAAGAGACTGGGCAGTGGGTGCCCAGACGTTAAAACTTACCAAACCGCCATTAACTTGCGCGCCAAAATTCACAGTCTGTGCTGCCTTGGCATATAAATCATCTAACACGGCGGCTTTTTGCACCAGTGTCGCTTGAATCACTGCTTGCTTATCGTTGAAACCCGCTAGCCATAACTGATTTTTCATAAGCGATTTGCTATCGCTATCAGCAGGTATTGTCCAGGCTTGCCATTCACTTAAATGTGGAAATTTTGCTTTAAGGGCATCTGATAAAGTGGTTTTCGTTAGGGATATGGCATCACCACCGACCACTTGTTTAGTTTGATCGTTAAGACTTAAGGTAGCAGTTGATGATGAAAATAATTGAGCGCTAGTGGGCGTATTAAATACCAGAGTATCAGCGCTTAACCAGTGAGCACTCATGCCTTCAACAGACACAGGCAGCTCTGTGGTGGGATTGGCAAAGACACGACTGACCCCAGAAAATGTGTATAAATCTTGTTGATAAATAGTACGATCAAAATAAGTGTCACCGCCGCCTAGTTCTTTTTCATCTCCTTTGTGAATGATAAAATTAAAGCCAGTCCAGTTTGGTGAATCAAAGGTCACAATAAAATAAGCACCGTACTGCTCATCAATGCCGCTGTTTAGAAGCGGTGTATCCCATGCTGTTCCGGTATTCGTACTGGGCAGTGTATTGCTATTAAAATTGGCTCCGCTTTCAGCCCAAACATATAAGCCCCAATCGCTGTAATCTGCATCGGTTTTATTGAAATAAATGACCGCCTGGTTATCTGTTAACTGTAAATTGTTTAAGGCGACATCACCTGGGTCGGTGGTTGAACTGTCCGACCCACAGGCCGAGAGCAGTAATAGAGAAAGCCACATTAAAACGTGTGCTAAATAGTAGTTTAAATTACGCATTCATATTTCCCGCTGTTATTTTTATTTTTTGGTCATCACATTCATATAAATGTAATCGATTTCATTTTATTATAAAAATGTAACAGCGTTACAACAAGAGCCAATATCGGTTAATTAAGCGGTTATTACAAAATTCTTTGGCCAAAAAAGGCCATTCTGTACGGTATTGGCGTATTAACCGTCATGACGTGGATAAGAAAGAAAATGCTATAGATTGTAAATCAGGTCAAGTTTGAGCTGAGTATTGGAATGGCCAGAATAACTAGCAGTGCTACAATAATGTGGCCAAGTATTGCTAGCAGGAACACACGCATGAGATCTGAGAAAAGATGGTCTCCCCACCAGAGGCCAAACATATGGGCTATAGGCCTTTATAGTCAGTAATAATAAGGTGGCATTATTACTCTATACCCCCATTGATACCCCCAGAAGTCCCCCTGTGAAATTTGTACCCCCAGACTAGTCTACAGGTCCCGTCAATAAAGGGTTCCAGCCGATATTTTAGTTGAAAACTTAATAAGTGCCTAAGGACCCGAATCTGGAGCTTGAAATAGAGGGTAAAGCCGCCTTTTTTGTAGGATCAATTATGAGATAAATTCACTTGTAGAGCCATCTCATGTTCGATTAGACGGCGAGAATGAATATCTTCTATGTAGGTTTCGTAACATAAGGTCTGGCCTGAATTAGCATGTGCTGGTGTTGTTATCGATGTTATTTAAATTCACGACAGAAGAGGTGGATCGAACTGTCGCCTTTGAGGTTAATCTAACAGGTGACTGTATTTCCGTGAATATTCCACATTAAAAAATTAATAGCTACTAGTTCAAATTTTGTTACTATTTAACAAAATGTTATTAACAGGGAAGTTTATATGCCATCTGGTATTATAAAAGTCATAGCACTTACGAGTGTTATTTCAATTATTGCGGGCTGTGGATCCGACAGCGAAAGTTCTGAACCGCAGGATCAATCCATATCTGACTCTATTATTAGCTCGAGGGCGATTCAAAATGATCAATGCCCTAATGGTGGAGTAGAGATAGAACTCGGTATAGACAGTAATGGAAATGGCCGATTAGACCCTGATGAAATTGACCATGCTCGCACCCAAATAGTTTGCCACGGAGCTGATGGTTCAAATGGAGTCGATGGTTCGGATGGTTCAAATGGTTCGGATGGTTCAAACGGAGCCGATGGTTCAAACGGAGCCGATGGTTCAAATGGTTTAAATAGCCTCGTCTTCATTTCAGAAAGCGTAGAAGGCGAATGTGAACATGGAGGTCAAACCGTATCAATAGGTTTAGATACTAACCAAAATGGTGTGTTAGACCAAGATGAAACCAGTCAATCGCAAACTATTTGTAATGCTATATCCGGTGTAGATGGCATTGACTCCTTGGTGCAAACCAATGAAGAGCCTAATGGTGATAATTGCGCTGCAGGTGGCCTCAAAATTGATTCGGGCCTAGATAGTAATTCAAATAACCTTTTAGACGCAGACGAAATTCAGAGCACTAGCTTTATTTGCCATGGTATGGATGGGCAAGATGGAAGTTCAGTTGACTTATCTGGATTATTAATTGAAACCGTCGATGAAGCCAATGGCTCTAATTGCTTACACGGAGGTGATAAGCATCAGATTGGTTTGGACACCAATGAAAATAGTCAGTTAGAAGCCGAAGAAATTATAAGCGCTTCATATTCATGTAATGAAAACAACGCCCCTACTATCCACTTCACCCATAATGGCCAGGTTATTGCTGGCACGCAGTACTCAATAGAAGTATATGGTCAGGATGACTATCGCGATGATGTAGCGTTAAGCCTTACGCAAAAACCAACTTGGCTAACTGAAACCCGCTTGGCCAATAACCGCATTCAATTAATAGGTCTTGCGCCAAATGAAATAGATCAATCCTTCACTATTGAAGCCAGTGCCACAGATACTGACTTAACCGCGAGTGCCCAGTTAGCGCTAAATACCGTAGAAGGTATTTTACTGTTTACTACTGCAAGTAGTGTTACCGAAGGTGATGAAGGCAGTACTGAAGGAACCTTTAATGTACAGCTTTCAGCGGCGGCAGAAGGTGTTGTACAGGTGCATTACAATCTACTATCCGAAACCTCTATGCAAGGTCAAGATTGGCAAGCCGATACCTACTCCGGTGTACTGGTTTTTGCTGCTGGAGAAACTGAAAAGCAAGTTTCGGTAGAGGTATTGGCCGATGATCGTTTCGAGCTAGGTGAAGCCATTGGAATAGCTATTCAGAGTGTAGATTATGCCGGTACTGAATTGATTCAGTTTGGCAGCTATGCATCATTGAATATCATTAATGATGATCAATTGGTCATTCATGCCGATCAAGAAAATATAATCCCCGTGTTTACTTCGTATATTGGAGGCATTTCAGAAGTTGAATTAACCAATCAGCCTGCTTGGTTGTCCTATGCAACACAATGGCAATATGGGCAAGCAGTAGTGTTAACCGGTAACCCTAATATTGAGGATATTGGTTCACAGGGCTCGGCTGATTTGTTAATCGCCAGCTATGGTAATTATGGGGATTTATTGGATTCCTATCATATCGAGTTCTTAATTTCCGAAGGTGATCGAGATAATGATGGAGCGCTGAATTCGCAAGATGCTTTCCCTGATAATGCTAGCGCTCAAACAGATACCGATAACGATGGTCTAGGTGACGAGTGGGAAATTTCCAATTTTGAAACTCTTGAATTAGCCAATGATACTTCTGACTTCGATAGTAATGGCGTATCGGATTTATTCGCCTTCCAAAACAATACTGTTGTAAACGATATTTCCTTTAGCTTTGAATCTGGAGAAGTGCCCGAAGGATGGGTGAACTCTGGTGATGTAGATTGGGTTGTAACTAATGAGCAAAGCTATCATGGCGATTATTCTCTTACATTGCAGCAACAATTGGCACCTAATGAAAGCGCTAGCATTAGTTTTGAAATCACAGCCCAAGCAGGTAATGCCACCCTATTTATTAAACGAGACATTGATGAATCTTATGATAATGACTTGAGAATAATGATCGATGGCTCTCGTCAGCCAATCAATGCTAATGCCGATTATTGGAATGAAAATGGTTTGTTTCTATCGGCTGGTAAGCATCATGTAGTGATTGAATTTTATAATTATTCTTCATTTGGTAATGCACCTAAGGTTTACATTGACAGTATTACAGGGTGGCAGGGGATGGTGCCAGCCGATCGTGATGGTGATGGCATAGCAAATGCTGAAGACCTTTTTCCAGACCGTACTGATGCAGCTACCGATTCAGATGAAGATGGTATTGGTGATGAATGGGAATTAAATTATTTCAATTATTGTGGGGAGTTCAATAACACTTGCGATTACGAAAACAGATTAAATACCTACTCTGCCGAAGGCGATTTCGATAATGATGGGTTAGATGATCTCAGCGAGTTTTTAGCCGTGACACTGCCCTACGATACCGATTCAGACAATGACAGTGGCTATCCAAATCACTATGAATTTTTTTGTAGTGTTGGTCAACAGACTGAATATGCTTGTAATGATGACAGTGTCGATTTGTATCCAGCAGATGGCCGTTATCGAACAGACACAGATGAGGATGGCCTAGCAGATGAATGGGAGTTACGTCACTTCGTTTCATTAGATGTAACGGATGGCACAGCAGACAGTGATGGCGATAGCCTAACCGACGCGCAAGAATTTGTTCAAGATAGTATGCCTGCCGTAGATACTGATGCCGATGGTTTTGCCGATGCTGTAGACGATTTCCCTAGTGATGATCGTTATGCATTAGACAGTGATGAAGATGGCATTGCTGATGAATGGGAATATCAATACGGAAATACAAGCCGATTTTCTGCTGAGGGGGATTTTGACCAGGATCGTCGTTCTGATTTAAACGAATTTATTTTTGAAACCAATCCCACTCAAGTTGATGTGAATGCCGCCACTGACACCGACAACGATGGTCTGGGTGATGAGTGGGAGTTAGCAAATTTCGAAAGCCTAGATATTGCCGATGCTACTTCGGACTTTGATGGTAATGGAGTAACTGATTTATCTGCTTTTGAAAATAATACTGCCATTAACGATGCAGATGTAGATGGTATTGCTGACGATGAAGATGCTTTCCCTAATGACAATCGTTATTCACAGGATTTAGATAATGATGATTTGCCAGATGAATGGGAGCGTGAATATTGTCTGCAGGCAACTAATGATAGTTATAGGTGTAATGAGGATTATTATCCAGGCCACTCGTTGAGTTTTTATTCTGAAAATGGTGATTTTGACAATGACCATCGTAGTGACTTAAACGAATTCCTATTGGAGACAAACCCTGCAGTAATTGATGTGAATGCCGCCACTGATACCGATAACGACGGTTTAGGTGATGAGTGGGAAATTGCCAATTTTGAAAACATTGAATTTGCTGATGAATCTTCAGATTTTGATGGTAATGGTGTAACTGATTTATCAGCCTTCCAAAATAATACTGCCGTTAATGATATTTCCTTTAACTTCGAATCCGGTGAATTGCCTGAGGGCTGGGTGAATTCTGGTGATGTGGAATGGGTTGTTTCAAATGAAGAAAGTTATGAGGGTGATTATGCACTGACCCTGGCACAACCGCTGGATCCTAATCAGGTGGCCCGTGTAAGCTTTGATATAAGTTCAAATGCAGGTCAGTTCTCCCTTCGCAGTTTATTAGCGAGTGGAGATGGTGTACAAGGCTCACTCTATTGGAATATAGATGGGAGTGAAAACTCTATTTACATTAGAGATTACTGGCGTACTGAATCTAGACCAGTGCAGGCAGGTAGTCATCGTGTAGTTTTAGAATATCGAAATACCTCAAGTGGCACAGATGCTTTAAATATCTTTATTGATCAGCTATCAGGGTTAATTGGCATTGTTCCTGGTGATCGTGATGGAGACGGTGTAGCTAATGGCAATGATCTTTATCCAGACCGTTCTGATGCGGCTACCGACTCCGATGAAGACGGCATTGGGGATGAGTGGGAGATGTATTACTTCGGCACTCTAGATCGAGCTAATGCTGAAAGTGATTACGATGGTGATAGCTTAAGCGATGCTGATGAATTCACCCTTGGCACGCGTCCTAATTCTACAGACTCTGATAGCGATGGTTACGATGATGTAACAGATGCATATCCAACTGACAGTCGCTATCAACAAGATACGGATGAAGACGGTCTTGCGGATGAATGGGAGTTACGTCATTTCGCTTCATTAGATGCAACGGATGGCACAGCTGATAGTGATGGCGATAGTCTTACCGACGCACAAGAATTTGCACAAGATAGTATGCCTGCCATCGATACGGATGGGGATGGCTATGCCGATGTTGTAGACGCCTTCCCTAATGATAGTCGCTATGCAATAGATTCGGATGAAGATGACATTGCCGATGAATGGGAGCGTGAATATTGCCTGCAGGCAACTAATGATAGTTATAGGTGTAATGAGGATTATTATCCAGGCGACTCGTTGAGTTTTTATTCTAAAAATGGTGATTTTGACAATGACCATCGTAGTGACTTAAACGAATTCCTATTGGAGACAAACCCTGCAGTAATTGATGTGAATGCCGCCACTGATACCGATAACGACGGTTTAGGTGATGAGTGGGAAATTGCCAATTTTGAAAACATTGAATTTGCTGATGAATCTTCAGATTTTGATGGCAATGGAGTAACAGATTTATCGGCCTTTCAAAATAATACTGCAGTGAATGACATCTCCTTTAGCTTTGAATCGGGTGAATTGCCTGAGGGCTGGGTAAACTCTGGTGATGTGGACTGGGTGGTATCAAATGAAGAAAGTTATGAAGGTGATTATTCATTAACGCTGGCACAGTCTTTAGAGCCTGGTCAGGTTGCTCGTATCAGTTTTGATATTAGTTCAAATGCAGGACAATGGTCATTACGAAATACACTGATATCAGGAGCGGCTAGTAGAGGGGAGCTCTATTGGTCTATTGACGATGCTAGTAGCTATAATCATCTATCTGAAGGGGCTTGGTATAACAATTCAACAACGGTTTCTGCAGGTGAGCATGAAGTCACAATTGAATATCGAAACACTTCAAATAGTACAGATGCGTTAATGATTTTTATTGACCATTTAACAGGTTTAACAGGAATCGTTCCTGGTGATCGTGATGGTGATGGCGTCGCTAATGGTAATGATCTGTACCCCGACCGTTCTGATGCAGCTACCGACTCCGATGAAGACGGCATTGGGGATGAGTGGGAGGTGTATTACTTCGGCACTCTAGACCGAGCCAATGCGGAAAGTGATTACGATGGCGATAGCCTAAGTGATTCTGATGAATTCACCCTTGGCACGAGCCCTAATTCTACAGACTCTGATAGCGATGGTTACAATGATGTAGCAGATGCTTATCCAACCGACAGTCGCTATCAACAAGATACGGATGAAGACGGTCTTGCGGATGAATGGGAGTTACGTCATTTCGCTTCATTAGATGCAACGGATGGCACAGCTGATAGTGATGGCGATAGTCTTACCGACGCACAAGAATTTGCACAAGATAGTATGCCTGCCATCGATACGGATGGGGATGGTTATTCTGATGTGGTAGATGTCTTTCCTAATGATAGTCGTTATGCATTAGATGCAGATGAAGACGGAATGGCGGATGAATGGGAAAAGCTAATTTGTAATTCATTTCAAGACCAATGGTGGTGTGAAAATTATGGTTTAGATCTTTTTTCTACCGAAGGTGACTATGACAATGATGGTCGTACCGATTTGAAAGAGTTTGTCGACGGTACCAATCCGACTGTTGTCGATTTACGCGCAGTGGAAGATATTGTTTCGGTGGTTAAAGGTCAAAGCGTGAGTTTTAACCCTACGGAAAATGATTTAAGTAACCGCCCAACCATCACGGTAGGTGATGTTGAATTACCTGTAGCGGGTTCGTTGCAAGATAACCTTGATGGCACCTACACCTATACCGCTGCTAATGATCGTTTAGGTTGGTTGCGCTTAGCCTATAACGCTAATGACGGCGAATCCGATGCTATTGGTGAGATCTTTATTCACATCGTTGAGGAAGAACCGGCCCAAGTTGTTCGCGTTGACAGCAGTGATTACGGCAGTCACAGCATGGCCTTGTTTAATGATGGTTCGATTTATACATGGGGTAGCAATGGTTCTGGCCAACTTGGATTGGGTACTACTATAAATAACTATGTGCCGACGCGTGTTGGTGGTTTACCTGAGATAAAAGATTTTTCATTGGGTTTTGATTACAGCCTAGCGCTGGATGTCGATGGAGCGGTTTGGTACTGGGGGCGTAGCGTAACCTCACCGATGCAAATAACGTTAAGTGAAGGGCTAGTAATTGATAGTATCGCTGCCTCGTATAGCGAAATTTATTTATTAGATTCTAACGGAATTGTTTATTCTGAATATGCGGATGCAAATCTTTCAATACCAAATCAAGTCGACGGTTTTAGTGATATCTTAAAAATTAATGCCGGTGATGGGCACTTGCTAGCACTTGATAATAATGGCCTAGTTTGGACTAGAGGTAATAACAGTTCTGGTCAACTGGGGTATGGTCAAGATACGGGGTCTTCAAACACACCAGTACAGGTGAGTAAGATAACGAACATCGTATCTATTGAAGCGGGATATAATCAAAGCTTTGCCATAGATGACCAAGGTGATCTTTTTGCTTGGGGTTATAATTATTATGGTCAATTAGGAGATGAAACTACAATAAGTCGTAATGTACCTGTACAGGTAAATACACTGAGTAACGTTGCAGAAGTGAAGTCTGGCAATAACCATACGTTGGTGAGGATGTCTGACGGCAGTTTGTATGGCATGGGGTATGGTAATTCAAATGCCCTTGGTAATTTAAATGGGTATCAAATATCGACTCCTGGATTAGTATTAAATGATTCTGTTAGCGCCATTGGTGCAGGCAGTAGCAGTTCATTCGTCATTGATAATAATGGTCTAAGTTACAGCTTTGGCTCGAATAGTTCTGGCCGCTTAGGAGATGGCACTACGGAATCTCATAGTGAGGCTGTAGAAATTTCCTGGTTATTGGACGGAGTTATTTCCGAGCTTGGTAAAGAAGGTTTCGAATGGGGTCGCATCCCTCCTTACTGGCGCAACAGTGGTGATAACTGGCAAGTGATTGAAAATGAATTTAACTCAGGTAGTTTTTCTGCAAAAGTTAAAGATCGTTTAAATGATAATGCTTCTGCAAGCTTAGGTTTACAAATTGCTACTGGTGCAGGTGATGTTAGCTTTAGCATTAAATCCAGTACAGAAGCTGATTACGACGAGCTGATTTTTTACATAGATGGGATAGAGCAAGCTCGTTACAGTGGCGAGAACGATTGGACTGATTCTGTTGCTATTAGCATTGATGCCGGTCTGCATAGCTTTGAATGGATATATCACAAAGACGGTGGCACCTCAGCAGGGGAAGACACGGTTTGGCTGGATGATATAGAGTTACCAGTCGATAGTGATGGCGATGGTATTATAGATTCCATTGATGATGAACCTTATACTCCCGCTGCCCCATAGTAGTTCTAAATAACTCGTTGTTTGTGGCGAGTTATTTGGTTTTATAATTTAAACCGCTATCTTCTTTTTATTAAAGTGGGTCGCGGTTTTTTATTGGGTGATGTCTAGGGCAGTTACTTCCATGAGTAAATGGTTTGAAAATACTTGATGATAGTTAGCTAATGACGCAGTAGGGTTTTGTAACTTAATCAGGACTTATCATTAAGGGCCATAAATTACCTTTAATGTGCTTGTCGAAAACCTCGGAAGTTCATCCGACTTATAATGCGTTGGTCGCGAGATTGAGTCTCGCTGGGGAACCCATGTATATGGCCCTAACCTCTTTATTTATGAAATTTATTGAGGTTTCCCAAATTTATATACCCCCAACGACATCTTTGTTCCTTAAGTTACCTATAGCTGCAGGTATTCTATCTATCCGTAGACTCCAAAAACTACTAACCATCAAATTTCTTTTTCTGAGTCAGTAGCTCTAATTACATTAATTAGTTACAGGCGCCAGGTGATCTACATGCGCAGGATGAGGGGACATGGCAAGAATGATCTTCGCACCTGGAAGCATTAAGCGGGTTCTTACTTGGGTAAGTGCCAAATTGTGCCTCATAAAGGCCAATGGTTTCTGAAAAAGCTTCCTGTAGCATTTTGTAGTCCTCTTCTCCATTTATACCAAAGTACGGGTAGTGATCCATAAAACGCCCAAACATGGCTTGGCAATCTTCTCTGTAAGCTCTGGTATCTAAAATATGTGCATGCCAGATGGCATCCACTTGTTTGCTAGGTACAAGAGCGGCATCTGGGTGCATAACCTTTAGTGCCAAGAAGCGGCGGTATTCACGCTCTGATAGGTCCCAATCATCAGGCGTCATAATAGCTTCATCTCCTTGTGTGTTTTTGCTTTTTAGTCGCTCAAAATTAAGGTTTAAAACTGAACTTGGTAACTTGTTGGGTATGAAGTTGGTTGTTGAATTAACTTGGCTATAGGCTTGTTGCATAATTTTCTACCTTTTATTTCGAATTAGATTGGCGGCTTTAAAAACTTCAATTGTTGTAAAATTGTTATAGTGGGCTGTGTTATAAATTAGCTACTGCGCTGGCCATTTTTTTAATAAATATTCCCGCGATCTTGTGTAAATATTATTGAAATCAAGCTCATTACCAGGGCTGCTTTCAACATAGTTAAAATTACCCACAATAGATCTAATTAGGAATTTGAGGTGCTCTGAAATAAAGTCATCAACACTTAAGTCAGGGTTTAATCCAAACAATAAGTCATTTATTTTGGTGGCCGTTGGTTGTGTTGTTTTGTTTAGATCTGTTTTTTGCCATGCTTTAAATCGACTTCTTATATTTTCATAAAAATCACCTGTTCTTTCAGATAAGAGTTGGTATAGGCTCTCTTTTGAACTCAAATCCATTTCAGTATGGAGATTGGAAATCCATTCAGGGATCGGTCGTACTCCACATGCCGAATATTGTTTAGCGATAGTTAGGCCAAACTCTTTTTTTTCTTGATTATCGCTAATTGTTTCTAAATCCAAATCAAGCGCAGCAATTAAAAGGATTATGCATTCAAAGCCATATAAATCTGTCGACCTGTTTGTTTCGGATGTAAGTCCATTGATAGCCTTTTGACTAAAAACCGAATGTGGAAAGGTTTCGAGTAACAACTTAAATGACTCTATGTTCTTATCTAATTGTAAAGACTTCGAAAGGGCAGCGTCTGAATGCGCTAGGCATCCAATGGTGTACTTGGGGTGTATAGGGATATCAGGGGCAGCTGTTTTGAAAAAGGAGAAGAAATCATTGCAGTATTTATCGGGGTCATCGACACCGCTAATAAAATCCTCTAGTAAAACTTTCCATTTTTCAAAAATTAGGCTGTCTAAATTTGGGTTTTTCTTTGTGATCTTTTGAATGAATTTAGCAGGATTAAATTCAGATAGAGGCTTCTTTAATAGATGCCTTGCGCCTGATTCGGAATAATTTAGCTGCTTTAAAGATGCTACAGCTACATTAGTCCCATATATTTGATTGAGTAGATTAAAAAAGTGGTTGCTAAGCATAGTTATTTTTCAGTTTGCTTCGTTGTGTTTTCAATAACCGCCTGTCTCGCTGCACTAACCCCAGAACTGCCTTCGTTATCATTCAACTGATCCGCATGGTGATCCATTCGCGCTTTAAACTCTGGGTTGTTTGGGTTTAAAGCGCGAGACCTTTGATTTAGTTGTGCTTTAGACAGGGTTTGCTTTGATTTAGCCATTGCTCTCTCCTTGTTTGTGTTTGCACAGTAAATCGAATAACGAAGGTCGGGTAGTGAGAAAGCCCTACTATTTTTTTAAAAGTATTGAATTACAGGTATGCGGCCAATCTCAGTATCTGAAAGCTAATTCAGATCATTGCCCAACCCTAGACAACAAGGTATAAATGGCCACCAAACACAAGTACCACTCTTGCTGTGCAATAAAGCAACAGGCACAGCAGTTAAGCAGCGGTTAGGGACAGTCATGGCCTATCTACATCCCGTCTTTTGGCATTTACGTCATGGCCCCTAACCCAGCGCAGCGCCCCAGAATTTAAGATTTATAAGTAGACAAAAAATATGACAGAACAAGCACCTACTCCCAACAACCTAGCCGCCTTCTGCTGGTCCATTGCCGATCTTCTACGCGGTGATTTTAAGCAGAGCCAATATGGGCGTATTATTTTACCGTTCACGCTACTACGCCGCCTAGAGGGAGTATTAGAAGCCAGCAAAGAAAAGGTGTTGGCAGAGTACGACAAGATTCAAAAAATGAATCTGCCCGAAGAAGCCCAGGAAAAAATGCTGCTACGTGCCACCGGCGGCCTAAGCTTCTACAACACCTCAAAAATGGATCTATCCAAGCTAGGCCAGGACGACATCAAATCCAACCTAGAAAGCTACATCCAAAGCTTCTCCAAAGACGCCCGTGAAATCTTCGAGTTCTTCAACTTCGCCGAATTCCTGGGCCAGCTTAACGATGCCGACTTACTGTTTAAAATCGTACAAAAAGTCCGTCAAACCGACCTCAGCCCCAAGGCCATCTCCAACCACGATATGGGCCTGGTGTTTGAAGAACTGATACGCCGCTTTGCAGAAGGCTCCAATGAAACCGCCGGGGAACACTTTACCCCCCGTGATATTGTGCGCCTCACCACCTCACTGGTATTTATGGAAGATGATGACGCCTTAACCAAACCAGGCATCATTCGCACCATCTACGACCCCACCGCAGGTACCGGCGGCTTCCTCTCTTCGGGTATGGAATACGTGCACGAGTTAAACCCACAAGCGGTCATGCGTGCCTTTGGCCAAGAGCTTAACCCCGAAAGCTACGCCATCTGTAAAGCCGATATGCTCATCAAGGGCCAAGAAGTAGGCAATATCAAACTCGGCAACACCTTATCAAATGATCAGCTCGGAGCCGTACAATTTGATTACATGCTCTCCAATCCGCCCTTTGGTGTCGATTGGAAGAAAATCGAAGCCACCATCAAAGACGAAAACACTCTCAAGGGTTTTGAGGGCCGCTTTGGCCCTGGCCTACCGAGAGTGAGCGATGGCTCGTTATTATTCCTCATGCACCTGATCAGTAAACTGCGTGACGCCTCAGAAGGCGGTGGCCGTATCGGCATCATCCTTAACGGCTCACCCTTGTTTACCGGTGGCGCAGGCAGTGGCGAGAGTGAAATTCGCCGTTACATCCTCGAGGCCGACCTGTTAGAAACCATCGTCGCGCTACCCACCGATATGTTCTACAACACCGGCATCGCCACCTATGTGTGGGTGCTGTCGAATAAAAAGACAAAAGAGCGCAAAGGCAAGGTACAGCTCATCAATGGTGTAAACCTGTGTGGCAAGATGCGTAAGTCCTTAGGCAGCAAGCGCAATGAAATGAGCAGCAGCGACATTGCTACCATTACCCAAAGCTTTGGTGGGTTTGAAGAAACAGAGCACACGCTTGATAAACCAGCCGAGCAAAAAAGCAACCGTGGCAGGCAAGCTGCTAACCCTAAAATTGAAGCACCCAAAACTTTCGCCAGTAAAATCTTTGCCACTCACGAGTTTGGTTACCGCCGCATCACCATCGAACGTCCATTACGCGAGAGCTTCCAATTCAGTGATGAACGTATCGCCGAGTTGCGTTTTGCCAATAAACCACTGAATGCGCCCATGAAGTGGATTTATGATCAACAGCTATTGGCCGACAAAGTCACTTGGACAGATGATCCAGCGTGTGAACATTATGGCCAGTTAGCCAAATACGAAGAGTCCATCCGTAAACACATAAAAGCACATTTTAGTGAGCTGAAAGAAAAACATATTAAAGACCTGCTTAACCCCAAAACGTGGAACGTGCAAAAGCAAACTCTGCTCAAGACCAAGCGCTTGCAAAGTGTCATTGGCACAGAGCAATGTGATGACATGAACACCTTTGAAGATGTGCTTAAGGATGCCTGTAAACAATTGGGCCCAGATGTACTTAATGGAGGGAAGCTAGAGACCAAAGAGAAAAAGGCTATCACTACTGCCGTTAGCTGGAAAAACCCAGAAGCCCAAAAGGTGATTAAGAAAGTACATAAAGTTAAAGCCAATCCGTTTTATGGCCTGTTTGATGTGGATGGTCAGACGATCGAGTTTAAGCCCGATGGCGATTTGCGTGATAATGAAAACGTGGCGATTGACCCTAGTCAGTCGGTAAATGCCCTAAACGAAGCCTACTTCAAAAAAGAAGTACAACCCCATGTGCCCGATGCCTGGATAGATGCCAGCAAGACCGATGATAAAGATCAGGAAGTGGGCATAGTTGGTTATGAGATTCCGTTTAACCGCCATTTTTATCAGTATCAGCCGCCTAGGGATCTGGTAGATATTGATGCTGATTTGGATGTGGTATCAGCTGAGATTATGAGTCTGCTGAAAGAGGTGCATTCGTGAGGTTTTCAGCATACGAGGATTATCAAGATACTGATTTTGATTGGATGGGGAGCATCCCAAGCTCTTGGGCTATCAAGCGTGTAGGGCATCATGTCGAGTTTATATCTGGTTTTGCCTTTAAGAGTGAGTTCTTTTCCTTTGATAAAGGCATAAAGATTGTTCGTGGCGATAATGTCACTGAAGGAATGCTACGCTGGGGAGATAAGACAAGGTATTGGCCTGAAGTTACTAAAGATCTAGAGCAATACCTTCTTAAAAACAATGATATTTTGATAGGGATGGATGGTTCAAAGGTAGGTAAAAATTACACCGTGGTTCGGGAATCAGATTTACCGTTACTTCTAGTCCAACGCGTCGCTAGGTTACGCACAGATGAAAACCTGGATTATCGATTCCTCTCTTACTTAATTGGTAGTGAATTATTCAGAATATGGGTGGCACTTGTAAAAACTGACCCAGCGATACCTCATATTTCTCCGGCAGATATTAGAGGATTTCCACTTCCTTACCCATCGAGTGTGGAACAAGAAAAAATCGCAAACTTCCTCGACCACGAAACCGCCAAAATCGACACACTGATCGAAAAACAACAACAGCTGATCAAGCTGCTAAAAGAAAAACGCCAAGCCGTGATTAGCCATGCTGTAACCAAGGGCATCTCGTCATTAGAAGGCGCCCAATGCCCCATGCGTGACTCAGGTGTTGAGTGGTTAGGTGAAGTGCCAGAGCATTGGGATGTGGCTAAAGTTAAGTATTTTGCGTCTATACAAGGCGGCTATGCATTCAGCAGTGATTCTTTTCAAGAAAGTGGTGTGCAACTTTTACGCATAGGTAATGTGTACTTAAACCGCCTAGCTTTAGAAAGGCAGCCGACTTTTGTTGATGAATCATTTGTTAAATCACACAGGGATTTTTCTGTAAGGCGAGGTGATATTTTAATGTCACTAACAGGCACTTTAGGGAAGACGGATTATGGTTTCGCTGTACATGTGGATGAAGATGGTCCTTTCATGCTCAATCAGCGTGTTGCAAAAATAACTCCTGTCGAATCAAAAATAGCGCCTGAGTATCTCATATATGCTATTCGTTCGGAGTCGTATTTAAAGCAGTTGTATTCTTTGCCTTCAGGAACTAAGCAAGCAAATTTATCGAATGACGACGTAATTAATATTCCTATTGTTGTGCCTCCAACTATGGAAGAACAGCTGCTTGTGGCTCAATATATTTCGGATAACTTGCATAAGTACAATAAATTGATAAAGAAAAGTGAAGCTGCAATTGAGATTATTCAGGAACGCCGCACAGCGCTAATCTCAGCAGCCGTCACTGGAAAAATAGACGTTAGAAGTTGGGTTGCACCAGAGCCATCAGGTAATCAAAAAAGGAAGTAGCCGCATGAGTAAGCTAACCAACAAAATTGAGGCGAATGACAGAACTATTTACCAAGTTCTTAATGAACAGAAATACACCGTTGACTATTTTCAACGGGAATATAGCTGGGGACAAAAGCATATTGAGCAGTTGGTTATCGATTTAACCTCTTCGTTTTTAACCGAATATACCGACGGTGACGGGCGAGAAAAAGGTGAAGACTATAATAACTATTATTTAGGTCCTTTTGTCGTCAGCGAAAAAGAAGGTAAGCGAAGCATTATTGATGGACAACAACGCCTAACATCACTCACGCTCTTTTTGATTTATCTAAACCACAAACAAAAAGAGTTCGAGGTTAATGAGAAAATTGAAGAAATGATCTTCTCGGAGCACCGAGGCAGTAAATCATTTAATATCGAAGTTGAAGAACGTACTGACTGCCTGGAGCAATTATTTAACCTTGGAGCGTACGACAGCAAAGAGAGTGAAGACGAGTCCACGAAGAATATGGCTGAGCGATATAGTGATATCGCGGCCTCTTTTCCTGATGAAGCATTTAATGCCGAGTCTATGCCGTCATTTATTGATTGGGTCAAATATAATGTGATCTTGGTTGAAATCATTGCCTACTCTGATGATAACGCTTATACCATCTTTGAAACGATGAATGATCGAGGGCTGAACTTAACATCAACTGAAATGTTGAAAGGCTTTGTTCTCTCGCGATTCACTGATGATGGGTTACGACAAAAATCCAACGAGCTCTGGAAAACATCGATACAAGATTTACACGCATGGGATAAGAATGAAGACCAGCGATTCTTTCAGGCATGGTTGCGAGCCAAGTATGCCGAATCTATTCGTCCTGGTGCAGCAGGTTCGAAGAATGAGGATTTCGAGAAGATTGGTACACGCTTTCATAGCTGGGTGCGGGAAAACCTGAGTTTAATGAATCTTACAGCTGATTCTCAAGACGATTTTATTACCTTTATTAATGAAGATTTTATATTCTATCGGGATGCTTATTTAAAAATAAGAGATGCAGAAAATGAGTTCATACCCTCATTAGAACACGTCTATTATATTCAATGTTGGGGGATTGCTACCTCACTTAGCTATCCCTTGCTATTAGCCTCACTTAACAAGAGCGATAGCGCTGATTTAATCGATAAAAAAATGAATTTGGTCGCGAAATATATCGAGACCTTTGTGGTTCGACGCTCAATCAACTTCAAAAAGTTTTCTGCCAGTTCTATTAGATACACTATGTATATGCTAGTGAAGGAAATTAGGAATAAAACACTGCCTGAACTGCATGTTATTTTGTCTAAGAAACTAGATGATATGGATAAAAGCTGGAATGGTTTAGATACATTCCGTTTGCATGGACAAAACCGAAGGTTTACCAAGTTTTTGCTTTCACGTATCTCGGCATTTATAGACAAACAGTCTGGTCGCAATGAAACATTCGAGACCTATTATTATAGCCCACAAGGGAAGCCATTTGAGGTTGAGCATATATGGGCGAATAAGTTTGAAGAACACACTGACGAATTTGAGCAAAAAGGTGACTTTGAGGAATATCGTAATCGAATAGGTGCTCTTGTATTGCTGCCCAGAGGTTCAAATCAATCCTACGGCGCAAAACCTTACGAAGAAAAGTTACCTCATTACATCAAAGAAAATCTGTTGGTGCAGACACTTTGCAATCTTACCTATCAAAATAACCCTAACTTTCTGAGCATGAAGCAAAAGTTGGGCCTGCCGTTTGAGGCTCATGACACTTTTAATAAAGATGACATTATTAAGCGGCAGAAACTTTACCGTGAAATATGCGAGAGGATTTGGCGGTTTGAGTCACCTGAAACTATGATCGGGAGCCAAGAGTCTACTGAGGCAGAGGACGATTCATGAGTTTATATGGTGGAGATAAGTCGACAGAGTATGTCTTTCAAAACGATATGATACGTCAGCTAGTCGCTAACGGCTGGCTGCTGGGTAAGCCTGAAGGCTACAACCGTGAGCTGGCCTTGTATGAAGAAGATGTGCTGGGTTTTGCCTCTTTGTTTCAAGTGAGGGAAACCCAGGATGGGCAATGGCAGAAGTTCTGTGGGCTGTATCCCCCCCAAGAAAATAATAAGGAGTATCCTGAGCAGAAGTTTTTAGAGCGTGTCGCATCCCAATTAAATAAAGCCGATCCTAACGCTGCCAATAAAGAGATGCGTACCTTTGGCACTTTTCGCCATGAACTGTACTTTCATGATTGACTTTTCCCCTTCACCTAATGAGCTAAATAACTTCTTCAGCGAGTTCGAGCGCTTGGAGCAAGCCTCTCAGCAAAGCTTGCTGCACGATATGGCCGGTTATTTCGAAGTATATGGGGCTATCTCAAAAAAGTATGCCATTGAGGCAGGCGATAGCCTCAAGCAAGTCGCCAGTTTTAGCCCTGATCAGTACAGCGCGTTTTTTTCCAAGTTTGAGCCTCTGTACCTCAGCGAAAAGCGCCGCGGCGCTGAAATGAATGTATGGCAGCAGTCAGGTTTAAAACGCAATGAGGTACGTAATACAGCGGTACTGGCTTGGTGGCTAGACCCTCAAGGGAGTCATGGCTTGGGCGACTTGCTATTACGTCGTTTTTTAATGTGTTTGCCTATCAATAAAGGGCAGAGTGAAAAATTCATAAAGGCACTGGGCAAAGGCGTTAAGGTGCAAACTGAATCTCTGCCACTTGGCGAGAAAGAAAACCGTATAGACATCGAAATACAGGGCCCTGAGCTTTTGTTATTTATTGAAGTAAAAATCGAAGCCGGTGAAGGCCGTGAACAGCTTGCCCGGTATCAAGCTTTGATTGAACGTAAGCGAAAACTCTATGGGCCACAACAAAGCGGGATTATTTACTTGGCGCGCTACCAACAGGATAAAGGCTCGGCTGTGGTTGCCATTACATGGGAGCAGCTGGCGGATAATTTTCGGTTAGCCAGCTTGCCTGATGACGCCAAATTAACCCAGGCCCTGTTGCTTCAGTTTTGCGATCATATAGAAACTTTTTAAATAATTAACATGCACCCAGAATAAGAACCAATCTACATGAAATACGATAAAGAAATTGCTGCCCACGTTATTAAAAATATCGCTCTAATTGAGAGTTCAATTAAAGTGCTAGCAAATATTGAAAATTTGTTACTCAAAGCTACTGATAAATTTATCGAGAAGCAGGTTAAAGCCAGTGATCTAAAGCTGGGCAAGGATAACTTATTTAATTTGATGGGCGACTATGATTGCTATTTTAGTACGGAAGCCTGGGAGGCAGGAGCTAAGGAGCATTGTGCTTGGTACCACGTTGGCTTTCATGCGGTCGATGAGGATGATCTTTATTTTTTAACACATGTTCTTGGTGAGAGCGGTCAAAATACAAAGCTGCATCTTCAGTTTGCCATTAGTTGGAGCGAGTTAGACATCAAAAAAAATGTATTTAAAACATTGCTTAGAAATGAATTTGAGAAAAATGTGGCGCTACATGATACTGGCTTTATGCTTTCGGAGGATGGGCAGAGAATTGAATTGGTTTTCCATTTGGATAAGGAGCAAGTAGCCGAGGAGTACCCTCACTTCGATGAATGCTTCGCTCCCTTGAAACAAACATTAGAATCCGTATTTGAAGCGCATCCCATCTTTGAGAAAATAGTCGAAAATATTAAACAACAAGCTGAAACCAGCAAGTAACAGAATTTAAAATAAAAGGAAGTAGCCATGAGTGCTTTGTACGGTGGTGATAAATCAACAGAGTTTGTATTTCAAAACGATATGATTCGCCAGTTGCTCGCAAATGGCTGGTTATTGGGTGACCCGAAAAAATACAACCGTGAACTGGCCTTGTACGAAGAAGACTTACTAGGCTTTGTTAAAGACACCCAGGACGAACAGTGGCAAAAATTTTGTGCCCTGTACCCCAATGATAGCGAAGGTAAATTTTTAGAGCGTGTGGCCTCACAACTGAATAAAGGCTACTCCAAGGCAGCCCCTCTTACTTCAAATCGTGAGATGCGCACCTTTGGTACCCTTGGTGTGCTGCGCCACGAGCTGCGTGATCGAGGTACACGTTTTACATTGTGCCAATTTAAGCCCGAGCATGACTTAAATCCAGATACCCTAGCTCGCTATAAACAAAACCGCTTACGCGTGGTGCCAGAGCTTGTATATAGCCCTTGGGCCACTGAAGATGAGTTAGCGGCCACGGGTAAAAAAGCTAGAGCATGGCGCATCGACTTGGTGCTGTTTGTTAATGGCTTGCCTGTGGCAACTCTAGAGTTAAAGTCTGAATTTAAGCAGTCTGTTCAGAATGCCCTTAAACAATATAAAACCACCCGTTTTGCCATAGATCCCGCCACTAAAAAGCCTGAGCCTTTATTGACCTTCAAACGTGGTGCGCTGGTGCATTTTGCCGTGAGCCAATTTGAAGTACACATGGCTACTCGATTAGAGGGTGATGATACGTTCTTCTTACCGTTTAACAAAGGCACCAAGGAAGGTGGGGCAGGAAATGATACACCTAGCGACGTAAACCAATACGCTACCGATTATTTATGGAATGAGGTACTGCTACCCGACAACCTGCTGAATATTCTTGCCCGTTTTGTGCATTTACAAATCGAAGAGAAAGAACACGCGGATGGATTAAAGTACAAGAAAGAGACCTTAATCTTCCCGCGTTACCACCAGTGGGATGTGGTGACTAAACTGGTTGATGCGGCCAAAACCGAAGGCCCCGGTAATAAATACCTGATACAACACAGTGCAGGTTCCGGTAAATCCAACTCCATTGCTTGGTCGGCCCATCAGTTATCGTCTATTCATACCGAGGAGGGTAATAAGCTGTTTGACTCGGTGATTGTGGTTACCGATAGAACCGTTTTAGATGATCAGTTACAAGAAACTATTTCGCAGTTTACCTCTACAGAGGGGGTGGTGGGGCGTATTAATCGCAATGAAGGTGATGGCTCTAAATCAGAAAAACTGGCTGCTGCGCTTGTAAACTCACAGCCTATTATTATTGTGACTATTCAGACCTTCCCTCATGTATTGAAAGCCATTGAAAATAACGTGGTTTTAAAAGAAAGAAATTATGTGGTGATTGCCGATGAAGCCCACAGCTCACAAACTGGCAGTACCGCACGTCAGTTGAAAGAAGTGCTGATGATGGAAGGTAAGAGCGAGGATGAAGAGCTCACTACCGATGATATTTTAAGTGCCGCAGTGGCCTCTAGACGAGCCTCTAGCAACCTTAGCTATTTGGCCTTTACGGCAACCCCTAAAACCAAAACTCTAGAGTTATTTGGCCGCCTACCTAACCCAGATGAAGCCTCATCCAAAACCAATAAGCCCGAAGCCTACCATGTGTACAGCATGCGCCAGGCCATTGAAGAAGGCTTTATTTTGGATGTGCTTAAAAATTACACCAACTACAAGGTGGCCTATAACCTGGCCATGAAGATGGAAGGCAGTGATGAAGAGGTAGAAAGCAAAAAAGCCAAGGTGAAGTTGAATCAGTGGGTGCGCCTACATGACTATAACATCAGCCAGAAAGTGCAGGTGATTGTGGAGCACTTTAAAGATAATGTGATGGGCTTATTAGGCGGCCAAGCTAAGGCCATGGTGGTGACCAGTTCACGTAAAGAAGCGGTGCGCTATAAAACCGGCTTTGATAAATACCTTTCATCTAAACAGGGCGAGAAGGGCTATGACAAATTACAAGCCATGGTGGCGTTCTCGGGTGAAGTGGAATTCAGTGGTAAAGACCCTGGGTGCGAAGGCATTATTGGCGAAAAGTTTACTGAGTCTAACATGAACCCGGGGCTTAAAGGCCGTGACATGCGCAAGGCATTTGATAGCGATGATTACCAGGTAATGATTGTGGCCAATAAATTTCAAACCGGTTTCGATCAGCCTAAGCTGTGCGCCATGTATGTGGATAAAAAGTTGGGTGGAGTTGAGTGTGTGCAAACGCTGTCTCGCTTAAACCGTACTTTTCCAGGCAAGGCCGATAGCGGAACCTTTGTATTGGATTTTTTCAACGAGCCTGATGAAATTTTGGAAGCGTTTCAGCCGTATTATCAAACGGCCGAGCTGGCGGATGTGTCTGACCCTGATTTGATTTTTGATTTATCTGACAAACTTCGTGCTGCCAATATTTTTACCAGTAGCGAGATAGAGCAGTTTTGTGATGCCTTTTTTGTGAAGAGTAAAAGTAATGCCGCCATTGCCAATATTTGTAAGCCCGCAGTAGAGCGTTGGACGCTGCGTTATAAGTCTGCAATTGATGCCTACAAAAAAGCCAAGGACATGTTTGAGCGTACCAAGAAAACAGGTGATGCGGTGTTGATAGCCAATGCAGAAAACAGCTTCAAAGAATGCAAACAAGAAAAAGATGCCTTGGAAATTTTCAAGAAAGACTTGGGCACCTTTGTGCGTTTTTATGAATTCATGTCGCAGATTGTGGATTACGACGACAAGGAACTGGAAAAGCTTAGCCTATACGCCCGTAATCTACGCCCCATGTTACGTGAAGCGGCAGTAGATGAAGAGGAGATAGACTTAAACAGCGTAGTGCTTAGTCATTACCGCTTGTCTAAAATTCGCCAGCAAGATATCCAGTTAAAAGAGGATGCTGCTGAATACCAGCTGGAGCCAGGCGATGCCTTGGGCAGTGCAAAGGCCAAAGACCCTAAAGAAGAATTCCTATCGCAGATTATTGCGCGCTTGAATGACTTGTTTGTTACCGATGAACTGACCGATGCCGATATGGTGAACTATGCCCATACCGTGAAGGACAAGGTGATGGAAAACGAATTGGTCATGAAACAAATATCTCAAAACAGCGCAGAGCAAGCCATGCTGGGGGACTTTCCTAAAGCCATTGATGACGCCATATTAAGTAGTTCTGACGCGCACCAGAATCAGATGCTGCAGTTGTTGTCTGACCCGAGTAAAGCGGCTGGTTTTGCTAAATTGGTGTTTGAAATGATCGCCAGTGCGGGTAAGGGAGCTTAGTCATGGGCAATAATTGGATGGTACGAGCAGGGCGCGGTGGTATTCACAGTGAAGACTTTGAAAAAGGTTATGTGGCTATTGGCTGGTCGCAGCTGGGTGACCTGACCCATTATAAATCTGATACAGATCTGCGTGAAAAATATTTAGAAATTTATGGTAACGACAAGCCAGCAGCAACGGCCAACGCCATTGCCATGATTCTAAAATTTCGTGACCAGATTAAGGTTGATGATTTTATTGTTAGCTACAACCCTGAGACACGTAATTACCTCATAGGCCAGGACAAGGGCGAGTACCAGCATAAAGCAGGTGTGGTGGGGGATTACCATAATCTGCGCCGTGTTGGCTGGTTGGGTGCAGTACAGCGAGATTCACTATCCCAGAAATCACGGAATTCCTTGGGCTCAACCCTGACTCTGTTTTCAGTAAAACAAGATGTGATGAATGAGTTTCTTGCTGTGTTGGAAGGCAAGCCAGCGAATGTTGCTGAGCAGCAAGCTGGCGGTGAGGGCAGTGGTGTCATTTCACTTGATAACGAAGTGGCTCAACTGAAAGATGAAACCGTTGCCCAAAGCCATGAGCTAATAAAAGACAAGATAGTGGCTTTATCCCCAGATGAAATGGAAGAGCTGGTGGCCAGTATTCTTCGAGCTATGGGTTACAAAGCAAAGGTATCACCAAAAGGCCCTGACAGAGGTGTGGACGTGATTGCATCTCCCGATGGCCTTGGCCTAACCAAGCCTAGAATAAAGGCCGAAGTAAAGCATCGTAAAGGCAATTCGATGGGAGCACCGGACATACGTGGCTTCATAGGGGCCTTGCGTGAAGGGGATTCGGGTTTGTTTATTAGTACTGGTGGTTTTACCCGTGAGGCACGTTATGAAGCCGAGCGCGCCACTATTCCACTTACTCTTGTGGACTTGGATGATTTAGCCGACTTGATTGTCGGTCATTATGAAAAGTTTGATTTGGAAGGGCGTGCTCTGGTACCACTGGTGCGGATTTATTGGCCGGTGGATTGATAAGTAATTGTATGGATCCTATTGTGTATTTAGGACCCTCCAGACCTTAACCGAGAATTGGCCGTAATCATGCGTAAAATATGGTTTGCTAATCTTGCTGTTGCTATAGCTTTGCAATTTTTCAGATAAATCGATTTTTGGATTTAGCTCATCTTCCTTAACAAATACTAGCATCACATATCGCCCAGATGAGTAAGTCTCATCTGTGATGCTTATAAGGCGCTGGAAGTCTCTTTCAAAAATATTAAACATTTTTTTGTAATGAGATGCCCCAATTACCTTGAGCTCAATAGCAAACTTGTCATCAAGCACTATATCGAACTTTTTCTGATTTTTGGTTCTGCCTTTAGGTGTTTTGAAAGGAGTGACCGATATGCTTTTTTCCAGCTGAATGTCATTCCCATCTTTTTTAAGATGTAGATATATCTGGCCTTGCAACCAGCGCTCCCTCACTCCTGCAGTCTTAGATATTTCTTTTAAATCACTATAAACACTGGTAAAAAAAATTGGAATCCACTGCATCGGTTCAGGAAGTTTACCTTGATGATCAGAAGCTGGAGCTACACAATTCATTGTGGGGTCTCATAGTAAAAATGGAGGGTGTAAATAAAGTCTAGTATGGAAATCAGCTTAGGAAAGCTGTAGGAGTGAAGAGATCAAACTACTGTAGTTGCTTATCCGTGGAATATAGGAATAAAGCATTAAATCCTTAGGGAGTATGAGTTTTAGGTGTGGTTTATACTTAAGGCTAGATTTAATTAAGACTATAAATTTTGGATAGAGGCTAAGGTGCCATTCTGACACCTTGCCAAGGTTTAGGATTTCCTGAAATAAAAAACTTACTTTAATTGATAGTATTGATAGGATTTAAACTTCAAGTGAAAATTAAAGGAAGTTATTAGATGGGATATTTAAGGAATTTGTGGGAGCTGGTATCAAGAGATTCTTTTTTCTGGGCTATGCTTGTTGCAATATTGATAGTCGCTTGGGTGCCTATCGAGAGTTATGGTGGGAAAGCGACTTACGGACTTTCACTTTTAGTGATGGGTATAGTGGCAGCAGCCCTAAATAGCCACAGGTTTTTTCAGCGACATGAGAACCTTCTTTATTTTATCGTTTATAGTTCAATCTCATTTATTTTCATTGTCGCTTTTGCAATGGCATATGCTGAATATGGGATGAAAATTGAGGGTGGGCCCTCTTATTCTATTGATGATGCTTTATACCTAAGCGTAATTACGTGGACGACTATAGGATATGGAGATATTTCGCCTTTGGGTGAAGGTAGGAATTATGCAATGATTGAAGGGTTGATATCTCATGTTTATATGGCGTTATTAATAGCAAAAATAATTACTTTGATAAACCCAAGGGCGCGCCAGGAAAATGATCCTGCTTAGGCATTTAGCAGATGCTATTATGTTAAATGTGTGAGGAATACAGTGAAATAAATACCTAGATATATTGTGTCTAGGTATTTATTAACACTCAAAAAAATTAGATTCCATTGTTCATATACTTGAACGGTGTGTTAGAAGGACTGATGAAACACCGTTTATTTTTGCTATCCACGTTTATTTATAAATTTTAATTTTTTCCTGAGAATAAGTGTTCATTTTAAAAAAGCTTGGACTTAGAACCCAGCTAATAAGCTAACCCCAGTCGTCAAGCGCTCTACAGCTAAGTTACCTTCGAATATGAAGTGCGAATTAGTGCGAATAAAGCCACCTATCGAAACGAACCCATGGAGCTTTTTTGTAGAAGTGCGAAAATTCGGACTAGAATCCCTTTTTTCTGTTTCCATAGTTGAATACCTTAACCTGCCCAAATTAGTTGATCAAACTCAGGTCCTAACCTAATAGTTATTCGTGCAAACGCGTAACTATCAGATTAAACCTGAGCTACAACATTTTATCTTTTGCCGCATATTAGCCTTGAAAGTTGCGACTCTAATTTAAGCCATTGAATATATAGATCCATTCGATCTAATATTCTATGCATTCGCTGGTCATATTTCTCACTTAAGTCAGCGGCTTCAATGTCCTCTATCAATTGATCAAAATTCTCACAATACTGCTCAAAGTTGGTAATAAACGTTTCTTCTAACTTGGTTACGTGGGTTTCTATTAAATTGTTTGTTGATTCGTTTCTACTAGGCATGAAAGCTCCATTAGAGTGTATTTAATTTTGAATTAATTTTGACAAAGTATTCGCTAGTGTATTTGGTCAGTCCCATGGACTATTGGATTTTGCTATACCCAAAATTTCGAGCCTTTGGTGGCTGTTCATCTTTTGTATGGATCTTGGCAATGTATGAGGAGTGTTCAAAAGCATCTTTAAAGTCATCATCAACAGTATTTTTGATCATGTGGTGTGTAGACCAATGGGGGTTAGGGTGGCCTAGGCTTTTCCAGTCATTGATTAATATGCCATGTATTACAGATGGAAACTGGACTTTACTGCCATCGACCAATAGCAATAAATGGAAGTGATGTGATCCGTCTTGGCTACTTTCTCGCCCCCACACATGCCCAACAAATTTTAATCTATATCGTTTCATTATTTTCTTTTTAGCTGATTCTAGGTACGAACTAAACTGACCTTCATTCCAGTGCGCACTTGTCACTTTAAAATCAACTCTCATACAAAAAACTTTGCAGTGATGACTAAGCATATGCTTACAACGTTCATGTGTTTTCTTTAAGGCAGGATGATAGCTACCCCATTCCTCATGGTTTTTGATACGAAGAACTGTTCCATCAACATTGAAATAACGGCGATAGATAATATCTTTATGTTTTTTGGCTCTTCTTTTTGCTGCGCGTTCTTTGGTTTCAAATAAATCTTTAGGTGTAGCCATAGTCTTAGACCTTATCTAATATTAAATACCTATGCCCCCGCCTTAAGCGCTAAGGGCTACAGACGGTATGATTATTGGGCTTGAGTCCATATTGGTTTTAGGTTGATTGTGAGGAGTTATGGATACATAACTTCTCAAAAAGCGGTCATGCGACAGCTCTATTGACCTTTTTTTGTTCGATCCAATCTATGACTTCGTTAAAGCTCCACCTGGAGCAACGATTAGCTTTTCCATAGGAAAGACTTAGCGACGTGGGAAAATTTTGATGCTTCATTAAGTTATATATTTGACTTCTGCTGACTGCCGTTAATGCAATCACTTCTTGAAGGTCGATAAGTCTGTCGGACTGCTTTTGTGCGTTTTCCATATACTTAACCTCAGTAATTTATGGATAATTAACCACTTCTGTGGACCGACACTTATTTAATAGCAGTACCCTAAACTTTTTTGAACCGCCGAATGTGTGTTTTATGAAAATATGGCTGTAGGCCAGTAATGGCGGGGTTTTTGAGGCGGAATTAATTTTTTATGTAGAGTTGACGGTAAAGAACTTACCGCCTGACGGGGAAAGATTGACTAATTATTGAACTGCTGTTTTACACGAATATTGATCATGTTCAGTAGATAGATGATTAGCCCAAAACTGAGCCATCTCTTTGCGCTCACCCCAATACTCTGCATGATTGTATGCTTTTCGTACTTGATCTTTTTCCACGTGCGCCAATTGCCGTTCAATGACATCAGGGCGGTAACCGTGTTCATTTAGAAAAGTAGATGCTGTAGCACGTAACCCGTGCACGGTTGTATGCTTAGTCATGTTTATACGCTTAAGTAAGTTTAAAAAAGCATTTTCAGATAAGGGTCTATCAATCAGATTAGGGCTTTTAACCACCCAGGATTGATGCCCAGTGAGCAACTTAAGTTGTTCAAGGACTTGAATAGATTGCTTGCTAAGTGGAACCCTATGGTCACTTTTCATTTTCATTTTGTCTGCGGGGATAGTCCATACTTTGTTCTTCATATCTATTTCATGCCACTGGGCATGACGAACTTCATTGGTTCGAACATTTGTATAAAGCAATAACAAGAGCCCAAGGCGCACAGCAGGGTGGCCCGTGTCGTTTTGTACTTTGAATACAAACTCAGAAATTTTATTAGAGGGGAGAGATCGTTGGTGATTTACTCTAGGAACTGCTTTTAAGGCTTTTTCTAAGCCTGTGGCGGGATTGTTCTCAATATGACCTTCAACCATTGCAAAGGTGAAAATACTCTCTAATACACCTTTCATCTTTCGTGTCGTTTCACCAATACCTGCCGCTTCCATTGCTCGTAATACATCTAATAAATCACGACTACTTATATTGGCTACTGGTGTGTCATTAAGTTTAGGGTATATCCAATTCTTTAACGTTTGCTGAGTTTTGGTGGCATACTTAATACTCCAGCGGGGTAATTGATTGTTAATCCAATCGTTGGCCACAGTGACGAACTTCCCATCATGCAGTTTTTTTAATTCTTGTTTATCTTTTTGTTTTTTTGTACTTGGATCGATATCTTGTGATAACAGGTATTGAGCTTCTACCTTGAGTCGGCGCGCTTCTTTTAAGCTCACAGCTGGATAGCTACCAATGCTTAAAGATTTTTCTTTTCCTATGAAGCGATACTTCCACTGCCAACTTTTGGTACCTGATTTACGGACTAGAAGATTGAGGCCTTCTCCGTCTGAAACCTTGTAGTTTTTATCTTTTGCCTTGAGCTGGCGGATTGCAGTGTCAGTTAGAGCCATTTGAGCAGGGGACCTTTATTGGAGAGCTGTACCCCCAACGGTACCCCCAAATAGGATCGGCTGTCCATAAATATCTATGGATGAGTCTGGACGATAAAATCATTTTAAAGCTATATATAAGGGGTTTTTGGTGTAATTATTACACTGAGGTGAATCTGTCTGGACGACTAAAAACGTAAGTATGGTCTCCCCACCAGGACTCGAACCTGGAGCAGCCGCTTAGGAGGCGGCGTATAAATAGCCTGTAAGCACTATATATACAGGGGTAATTAGTTTATTGCTGCCAATGTGTCACTATCTGTGTAACTTTAATATTATTTTTGGCTAAGCTAATAC
>OJDR01000028.1_pt1 | contig 67476 bp, 53 predicted proteins | sample 1593081 | NCBI WGS metagenome assembly OJDR01 (sample SAMN05416873, study PRJEB24817) | seawater metagenome | isolation source: Sea water | place: Canada:Atlantic | collected 2013-11
CCAGGGACAAACGGATTAACAGTCCGTTGCTCTACCAACTGAGCTATTGAGGAATTGTTCTTTATATTGTAACCGTTATTATATTAAAATAAGAACCATTACATTTTAATTTGGCTCCTCAACCTGGACTTGAAATAACCAACAGGAACAAACGCCTGTTTATTATAAGAGTACAGTCCGTTGCTCATTTTATTGAGCAATTAAGGAGCTTTTATAACCGTTAATATAGTAAAATAATAACCATTACATCTTAATTTGGCTCCTCAACCTGGACTTGAACCAGGGACAAACGGATTAACAGTCCGTTGCTCTACCAACTGAGCTATTGAGGAATTGTTTTTGAAAGCCGCTATTGGCTAACGGGGCGGAATATTAAAGGCAGCATGTCAGACTGTCAACACAAAAGTTCGAAAAAAATCATTTTATTGACTGTTTGCTTAAATTGCAGGCATTGTTGAGAACATTTCGTCATTTTATGCTGAATAATTACTCAGTGCTAAGCCCGCATGGATAGAAAAGATAGTTATCCACTTATTCTGTGGATAACTATGTGAGTTAAAGTGTAAGTTTACGTAATAAGAACCATAGAATGCGGCTTGTAGCAGACCGGTGCTTTATTGTTCATAGCTTAAAACTCCTTTATAAATAGCAACTTAATACTTTATTGTTGTCTTTATGTTCATGCTCGTGCGTTTTTTGTGCAAGCGTGATGTTTCTCACATTTGCTGTGTACTGTTACGAAGAGTCGGGTACTTGATTTAATTTTAAAGTAATTATTCTTGATAAGAATTACTTTATTATTCTTTGAAATAAAATATTTACGTAGCGAGTCCTATAACTATCTTTTACAATGAAAAATGTATTCGATTTATCACCTATTTTGAAGTTATTAATGAACCAAACTAAAAGTAATCGCCAAATTAACCTCTTGAAAGATCCCGTAGCTCCGACATTGAAGTTAATGACCGTTCCTATGATTTACGGCATGATCTTGCTCATGACGTTTAACTTAGTTGATACTTTTTTTGTTGGATTATTGGGAACTCAACCTTTAGCTGCGATCAGTTTTACTTTTCCCATTACCTTTACTGTTATTAGTTTAACAATAGGATTAGGTATAGGTACATCTGCGGTTATTGCAAAGGCATTAGGTAAAGGTGATAAGGCGTCAGCAAAAAACCTTGCTACAAGTGCAATGTATCTAGCTGCTATCATTGTTGGTGTACTCGCTGTTGTCGGTTACTTACTTATTGATGAAACATTTTTACTTTTAGGTGCAAGTGAAGCATTGCTGCCGTTAATTCATCAATATATGGATATTTGGTTTATTGGTTGTATTTGCTTGATCGGTCCCATGATCGGTAATGCAGTGCTAAGAGCCTCTGGAGACACTAAAACGCCAAGTTTAATTATGGGCAGCGCCGGTTTGATAAACGCGGTCTTAGATCCTATTTTTATTTTTGGTTTTGGCCCTATACCCGCGATGGGCATTCAAGGCGCAGCGATAGCTACTTTGATATCTTGGCTATTTGGTTTGTTTTATGTTTTATATGTTTTGGTGGCAAAAAGAGGTTTGATCCACAGCGGTTTAATGTCCATTAAAGACTTTATTTACTCTGCGCGTGGTATTTTACATATAGGTTTACCGGCAGCAGGGGCTAATATGTTAACACCGGTTGCTTCCGCCGTATTAACCGCTATTGTCGCAAGATATGGTGAATCAGCAGTTGCTGCTTTTGGCGTCGGGTCGAGAATAGAGTCTATCGCCTGCTTGGTTGTGCTTGCACTATCAATGACCTTACCGCCATTTATTAGCCAAAACTTTGGTGCCGGCAATATGAAGCGTGTTGAAGAAGGTTATAAAACATCGATTAAATTTGTTTTAGCTTGGCAAATATTCATTTATGTCATTCTGGTGCTAGCCGCGCCGTATATTGCACAAGTATTCTCTAAAGAGCAGGCAGTGGCTGATATTATTAAACTTTTTATATGGATTTTACCCTTAGGCTATGGTTTTCAAGGTGTTATTATTCTAACCAATTCATCATTTAATGCGCTACACAAACCTATGGTGGCGCTGTCCTTAAGTATTATTCGATTATTTATTTGTTACGTACCTTTAGCGTATATAGGCAGTTTACTGTTTGGTTTAGAAGGCTTTTTTATTGGTGCGCTGCTCGGTAATGTTGTCATGGCAATGATTTCATATAACTTGTTTGATAAACAGTGCAAAAAAGCTGAACACACGGAAGAGGTTGTTGTTTGATGAGAGCATTAAAAATACATTCTGATTATATTCCCAGTGGTGATCAACCTACGGCAATTGCTAAATTGCTTGATGGTATTGAATCAGGATTAGCCCATCAAACCTTATTAGGGGTAACAGGCTCAGGTAAAACTTATACTATTGCTAATGTTATCGAAAAGCTAAATCGCCCAACCATGATGCTTGCACCCAATAAAACTTTAGCAGCGCAGTTGTATGGTGAAATGAAAGAATTTTTCCCCAACAACGCCGTAGAATACTTTGTATCTTATTATGATTATTATCAACCTGAAGCCTACGTACCAACAACTGATACCTTTATCGAAAAAGATGCCTCGGTAAATGAACATATTGAGCAGATGCGCTTATCTGCCACCAAATCATTATTAGAGCGCCGAGATGTTATTATTGTTGCTTCTGTTTCAGCTATCTATGGTTTAGGTGATCCTGATTCTTATTTAAAGATGATGCTGCACATTAGTGTTGGTGACATCATCAACCAACGTGATATTTTACGGCGATTAGCTGAATTGCAATATTCGCGCAATGATGTGGCATTTCAGCGAGCTACTTATCGCGTGCGCGGTGACGTTATTGATATATTTCCTGCGGAATCTGATCGTATGGCGTTGCGTGTTGAATTATTTGATGAAGAAATTGAACGTATTAGTATTTTTGATCCACTAACCGGTGAAGTAGAACGTACGGTAGCGCGGGTTACTGTTTATCCTAAAACACATTATGCAACACCGAGAGAAAAAATTATTGCAGCGGTTGAGAATATAAAAATTGAATTAAAAGCTAGATCGGCGCAGTTAAAAGAAAACAATAAGTTAGTAGAAGAGCAACGGATAGTGCAACGTACACAATTTGATATTGAGATGATGACCGAACTTGGCTATTGCTCCGGTATTGAAAACTATTCTCGGTATTTATCAGGCCGAGGCGCCGGAGAGGCACCACCAACATTATTTGACTATTTACCCAGTGATGGTTTGTTAATTATTGATGAATCACACGTGACAGTGCCGCAAATTGGCGCCATGTACAAAGGTGACCGTTCCCGTAAAGAGAACTTAGTAGAGTACGGTTTTAGACTGCCTTCGGCACTTGATAACCGACCGATGAAGTTTGAAGAGTTTGAAGCGCTATCGCCGCAAACCATTTATGTATCTGCAACGCCCAGCCATTATGAAATTGAAAAATCAGCCGGTGAAATTGCCGAGCAGGTGGTGCGCCCTACAGGCTTACTCGACCCACAAATAGAAGTACGCCCGGTAGAAACGCAAGTTGACGACTTACTTTCTGAAATTCGTAAACGGGTAAAAATTAACGAACGGGTATTGGCAACAACATTAACCAAGCGTATGGCTGAAGATTTAACCGATTACTTAGATGAACATCAAGTTAAAACCCGCTACTTACATTCCGATGTTGATACGGTTGAACGAGTAGAAATTATTCGTGACTTTCGTTTAGGTAAGTTTGATGTGCTCGTTGGTATCAACTTACTGCGTGAAGGTTTAGATATGCCCGAAGTGTCATTAGTGGCTATTCTAGATGCTGATAAGGAAGGCTTCTTACGCTCAGAACGCTCACTTATTCAAACCATTGGACGAGCGGCGCGTAATATTAATGGTCGTGCAATTCTTTATGCTGGGCGTATTACCGGTTCAATGCGCAAAGCTATTGACGAAACTGACAGACGTCGTGCTAAACAACATCAATACAATATCGATAATAATATAACGCCACGCGGTGTTAAACGTATTATTGCTGATGTGATGGATCTCGATGGTGGTAAAACACGAGCGGCGGCGGCATTAAAAGCTGCAGAGCCTGAAGGTAAGTATGACACGCTGACCACGAAAGAGATTGATACTAAAGTACAAGAGTTAGAAAACATGATGTTTAATCATGCGCAAAACTTAGAATTCGAGTTAGCAGCTTCAGTACGGGATGAAATTAAAAAACTACGTGATCAACAATTGGTGACCTAGTTCAACAATTAATTTTTTACATGAGACCATTTTTCAATATATAGCTAACCTGAACTTTGGATAATAGGTATGAAAATAAGCTATCAGCTGATTGACCTATATAACTTATTCATAGTTCAGGTTATCTAACACTTAATAGCGCCTGCTAGCGTTAATAAGTGTTAGCACAAGCTATTTAGTAATTTACTTCATTTCAAACATCATATATTGACTAATGATACCGGCGACTTCGTCAGCATTACAATGCTTTAAACGACTGACATCATTAATTATTTTATCCTGAATGTCGACAGGAAATAGCATTAATTGCTCTAAATATAAATGCGCATCGCTTTCATTATTGCTGTTAATTAATGTGATTAATCGGTCGGCATGGTTCTTCCAAATAACACTCATACAAGCTCCCCATTAACGTAATAATCACAAATGAGTTTAAACTCATTTGTGAAAGTACAGTGACAATATTAAATATAGTTCGTCACTATGCTAAGTTTAGAGCATGGGGGGCGAGTCTTTATACGCATTAGGAATTAAAACTACCTGTTGGTAATCAAGCAATCTAAACCTGAAACATATTTTGAGGCGTTTTAAAGTAAAAAGTGCAGTTTTGTCATGCGCAGGTGATGTAAGTCTAGTAAGAAAGTCGTGTACGCGTTGTCTATAAAATTGAGCAACAAAGCCATTTTTACTACCTTGTTGCTCTGCTTAGAATATAGCTGAACGTCTAGCTGACGAGCTCAGATTATTACAGTATTGCTGCTATATCCTTGGCAATATCCGCCGGTTTAGTCGTTGGGCTATAACGCTTTATCACTTCTCCTTGGTTATTAACCAAGAATTTTGTGAAGTTCCATTTTATACCCTTACTACCTAAAATGCCGGGAGCCTGATTTTTTAAATACTGGTAGAGCGGATGTGTGTTGTCGCCATTAACTTCAATTTTACTAAAAAGTTCGAATGAAATATTAAAATTAAGATCACAAAACTTTTTAATTTCGCTATTTTCAGCTTTTTCTTGTTGTCCAAATTGATTACAAGGGAACGCCAGTATTTCAAAATTTTTGTCTTTATATTTTTGGTATAAGCTTTCTAAACCGGCATATTGTGGGGTAAAACCACAAGCACTCGCCGTATTGACGATGAGCAATGTTTTGTCTTTGTATATAGAAAAATCAATAGCTTCATTTCTATAATTATTAGCACCAAAGGTGTAAATTTTTTCTGTCATTATCTTAAACTGGTCGGATCAATGTTAAAAAATAGCATAAGGTAAATGCGTGGGATTAACAAGATTCAAGCACTAGAATTATCACGCCATGGTTACTCACTGCTAGATATATATCTGAAACACCATGGCTATATAGCGACGTCGTGCATTGTTATAAACGGGTGAGTAAACTTGACGTGTCCCAACGACTACCACCATTTTTTTGCACGTCTGCATAAAACTGGTCAACTAATGCGGTTAATGGCAAGGTCGAGCCATTGCTTTTTGCTTCAGTGAGTGCGATATCGAGATCTTTTCTCATCCAATCAACAGCAAAACCAAAATCATACTCGCCTTTTAACATGCTTTTATGGCGATTATCCATTTGCCATGAACCAGCGGCACCTTGGCTAATTACTTCCACAACCTGCTCGCAATCTAACCCTGCATTTTTTCCAAAATGCAAAGCTTCTGCTAAGCCCTGAACAACACCGGCAATACAAATTTGGTTCATCATTTTTGCCAATTGCCCGCTACCAGCCGCGCCGAGTAATTTACTAAACTTTGCATAGGATTGCATTGCTGGCTCAGCAGCAACATAAGTGCTGTGCTCACCGCCAACCATGATAGTCAATTGGCCATTAACGGCACCGGCTTCGCCACCTGAAACAGGGGCATCGAGAAATGCTAAATCGAGTGACGCAGCCTTTTGTGCTAATTCACGTGCAACATTTGCCGACGCGGTAGTGTGATCAACAAGAATAGCTTTGTTTTTCATACCCGCAAAGGCACCATTTTGCCCTAATACTACTTGGCGTAAATCGTCATCATTACCAACACAGACGAAAACAATATCACTGTCTTTTACCGCTTTGGCAGGAGTGGTTGCCATAGCTCCACCATATTGCTCAAGCCAGTTTTTTGCTTTTTGTTGACTGCGGTTATAAACGGTGACCTGATACCCCGAATTTTGCAAATGACCCGCCATAGGATAACCCATAACGCCTAAGCCGATAAAAGATACTTTTTTCATACTGTTCAATTTACTATCGTTAAATATTTACAATATTTATAGCATATATTGAGTGAAAATATTGTGCTATTTTAGTAAATTATGGGTGAATGTTAGGCCAGCTATCACATAACGCCCAGCAAATTTGGGCTCTTTATTTATCAAGATAAAACAATGCAAAGAGCTGTTTTTTCATCTTATTAATATTTTAGTTTATACTTAATCTAAACCCTCAAGGACGAATAACCATAGGCTTTTACTGTGAAGTTTTGTTATTTTTTCCTCCTCATTACCATGGTGTGCTTGTCAGCTAAAAGCGCGTCAACGTCTGTACGTATGGTTATTCCCGGGGCAAGTGCACCGTTTTCGGTTAGAAATCCTTTTATTGAACAATTGTTAGTGATGGTGTTTGCTAAACAAAACATAACTCTTGAATTGGTTGATGCACCAGAAAATATTACCCAAGGCCGGGCGTTAAAAGAGCTAAATAGCCCTGATATTTTGGATTTAACGTGGAGTGTTACCACTGTTGAAAGGGAGCAGAACCTTACGCCAATTCGTATCCCAATTTATCAAGGTTTCATTGGCTGGCGTGTTTTTGTGATTAACAAAAATAATCAAGAAAAATTTAGCGCTATCGATAATGTAGAGCAACTTAGTAAACTGTTGGCAATTCAACGATTTGATTGGCCTGATTACCAGATATTTCTTGAAAATAACCTTAAGGTAGACGGTAGTTTACCCTTCTCGCAAATGTACAAGGCGATAGAAAGTGGTTTAGCTGACTATTTTCCTCGTTCTGTGCTTGAGGTAACACGGGAACTTAACGAATTAAACTCAGATAAGCTGACGATTGAGCAAACCTTGTTATTAAAATATCCCTCGTCGTATTATTTTTTTGTCGGCAAGAATAACACTGAACTAGCAGAATGCATTGAGAAGGGCTTTGAAATCGCTTTAGCTGACGGCAGTTATCAACTGTTATTTCAACAACACTTTGGCCCAGCTTTAGATATATTAAATCTCAATGAAAGAAAAATTTTGTACTTAAGCAGTTCATTGCTACCGGCACAAAATCCTCTTATGAATGAGCGCTAGTAACAACTTTATTTACTGATATATTCAAACAATGCTTTTAATAATTGCATTTTTTCAGTGTTGTTCTCATATTCAAATGCCAAGTTTTCTAATTTCATCATAAACTCATCAGCACTTAATAAACCTTTACTACCGTGCTGAATACGATTTTGACAGTGTGCCTGCCATTTTTGCTGTTCACTATCGGTTAAGGTTAATGGGAAATTACGCGCTCGATAACTAAACAACAGCGTATTTAACCGTTCATCTTGAAACTTAAAAGGATGCGTGCCTAATTGCTCCGGTGGCAGTTGATGCAATATATCCATTTGTGCTTTATCGCTATGGGAGAAAAATTTCCCACCATAAAGCGCAAATTCAGCTTCAACGGTTTCATCGCCAAAGTCACTGGTTGCAAACACATCGGTTAATTTATCTCTAAGCTCAGTATATTGCTTTAGGCGCTTTAAATTAGCTAGGCAAAGTTCTCGTGGAATCGCTAGGCGTTCAGCATTTTCGGGTAACAGGGTTTTTGCTGGCGCTACAACAGGGCACTTGTTCAAGTGAATAAGCTTAACTGGAATAGGGAATTCGTCTTCTGCTAAGTCATCATAGCGAGTATATAAACGCGCTTTTATTTCTTCACTGGAAAGCTCAAATAATGGTGTGGGATCACGCGCTAAATCAACTGCAATAACGGCATTCTTATTCACTGGATGATAACAAACCGGTGCAAACCAACTTGTGCAACCATGAGCGGAAGATACCTTGCTTGAGGTATGAACAATGGGTGTCATATTGTAAACATCAATCAACTCAGCTACTTGCTTCTTATTTTTTAAGTTAAAAATAAAATCATACAACTTAGGTTGTTTTTCTTTGATCAATTTTGCCATTGCAATAGTGGCATAAACGTCACTCATAGCGTCATGAGCCGCTTCATGGCTAATACCATTAGCTTTTGTCAGTAGTTCTAAGCGAAAACTTACCACTTGCTCGCCATCGCGCTCAATGGTTGGCCATTCAATGCCTTCAGGGCGCAAAGCATAACAAGCTCTGACCATATCGATAATATCCCAGCGGCTGTTGCCATTTTGCCATTCACGGGCATATGGGTCGTAAAAATTACGATGGAATAAGTAGCGTGTAACTTCATCATCAAAACGAATGCTGTTATAACCTGCAACACAGGTATCAGGCTGTGAAAATAAACCATGAATACGGTCAGCAAACTCAGCTTCACTTAAGCCTTCGCGTAATGCTTTCTGCGGCGTAATACCAGTAACTAAACAGGCTTCAGGCTGCGGTAAATAATCTTGTGGCGGCTGACAATAAAACATCTCAGGCTCACCGATGATATTTAACTCAAGATCAGTACGAATACCGGCAAACTGAGACGGTTTATCGAATTTAGGCGATATTCCCCATGTCTCATAATCGTGCCAGAGAATCGTAGACTGCTCGTTGGTGTTTACAGGTGGTTTATTATTCATGATTTTTGTTGATTAATATCCATGGAATAGCTCTATTCTAATCGCGGACTTTAGCAGATAAAGTATTAATAATCCAAGACAAGCAGAAAACATTAAATAACCTCAGTTCGGCTTAATGAATGCTTAGAAGCCAACACATAGCACTTAATATCAACATGTTGTCCAGCATAAGAAAAGTAACGCTAACTCCATTACTCAACATTGATAGTTTAGTGTTTAGCAAGGCGGCTATGCGTATCCAATAGCTGGCTATTGGATACGCATGTAAGCGTTAAAATAGCTTGTTGAGTTGTTTTGATTATCGCGAACTGAGGTTAATTAGCTCAAAGGCTAAAGTAGTGATGAAAATAGGCATGTATATTCTCTGAAGATTTAATGCTTGATAGTACTTTCCTTTAAGGTACAGTGATTAGGAAGTAAAAATCGTCATGGCCACTGCTTCACGTTATCATCTGTGGTTTGCTAAGTTCTTTTAATAGTTATCGTTTCTACGGAAATAAGCGTAAAAGTAATCATAGTTTAGCAATGGATCTTTAAACTCAATGAAATGGCGAAAGCTTAAAAATAGGACATTCCCCTAATATATCAATTTACGGCGCAAGAAGTAAGTCCCTGAGTTGCATGGCTAAAGCTATCAAGCTGCTTAATATTCTTCGTTACCATCGTCTTTTGCTTGTTCATCATCGTCGTCATCCATAATATCGGGAGTAACCGTGTCGACAACGTCGATAGCTCCACCAATAACAGTTGAAGTGACACCTACCGCCGTAGACACAACACTAACCGCAATACAGCCAGATAAGCTAAAAGCTAGGTATAGCAACAAAAAGCTTTGTGCAATTTTTTTCAAAATGAGGTTTCCAAATGAATAAATATTTAACTACGCAGAATACGCTAATTTAATGGTGAATCAATTGTTGTTTTAATGTTATATAAAGAATCAGGCATCACTTTTTCCATGTAAAACACGTAGTTGTTTTATTTTACATATCGTTATAGGTGCTAAGCTATTGATAAGCTGAAAAGGCTAAGGCTCTTTATCGTTCAGGCTTTAGCACTGGTAAAGGCTTAATCCTACAAAAAGAGCGTTTGTTAAAAATACCTGAATTGCCTTTCACACGGGATACCGTCGCCATCACCATCCATTTTAGTATTGGGACAGTTTTGAATGAAAAATTTAGCTTCTTTATATGAATTCATTTGGCTGCAATGTTGCCGCCCATCACAGAAAAAACGAGTTGTAGGTTTTGTTATTGTCCGTGGTGGAGCTGCTTCAATTTTTGGTGCTGTGTATTGCTGTAAGGGAATACGTTGGGTTTTTAAGTCTACACGTTGATATGCAAAAGCACATATCGCGATTACTGCAAATAATAAGATAGCTTTGCTTTTTGGTGCAGACGAGCTTTTATAAACATGGAGCTTTTTTCGTTTTAACGCTTTACTAGCAACACCTTCAATACGACAATTAACCGCTCTAGTTTTACCATTTGATTGTTGCTCAACCTCAAAATAGATAAAGTCACCAACCTTAGGTTTTCTACTCCTTTCTTTTAAGCTTGAAATGTGGATAAAAGTATCTTGTTTCAACTCCGATGCTTCAATAAATCCAAAACCTTTATTGTCAATCCAGCTTTTTAATTGCCCTTTGTGCATCACAGCTCCATTGTTGATGTCGTTTTAAAAATTATTCATATAGCAACCAAGATCACATTAGAACCAATGCTTAGATTTTATTGATATCGGAAAATATTATTAGTCATTATGCTTTTAAATACAATGTACTAGCTAGCATTGTTGTTAGTATATTTTTATTGTTAGCTGAAAATCTGTGAAATCAACGAAATGTGCGGGTTAAGTGACGTAAGTTTTTACATGATGTTGTCGTCATATTTGAATGAGCTTTAACGCGACTTTAAACAGCTAAAAAGGCATTGTCTAACGTAGATAATACCTTTTTAGCTGTTTGCTTTTTTGTGTTGTTTTGATGTTATTTCTGTGTAGCTTCTTGGCTCAATATGAGCTTAGAAAATGATACGCTAGCATAATCACCATTGGTTTTATCCATTGCCCAGTCGCCAGTACCAGCACAGCCCGCATACCAAATGCCTTCAGCATCCTTTGTTGAACATTGGTTGTAGGCACCGGCTTTAAAATAAAGCCAATCGCCGCTATAGCCTGCGGTGTTGTCTTTCTCATCTATGTTGCCGTAGGCATCAATATTATTTGAAAGGTCAATGTTGTAAACCACGGTGGCTTTATCTTTATGGGTAAATGTTAAGTGCATAACGCTGCCAATAACATTTATGGTGTAACTAAATTCTTCACCTAGTGCGATACCTGAGCTTTTAGGATCGTTTGGGTTTTCCCAGGTGTTCCCCCAAATAGGATAAGCTATGTCGGTTCTGTCAGGATTGTCTTTGGCTAGGTTGCGCTCATAAGTCCAAAATACTGAACCTGTGTCATGATTTGGCCACTTTTTGTAATAAATTTTTATTGGCTCATTACCCCAACCAAAACCTTTACCTTCGGTAATTACCTCTTTGTCTTTTCCTGCATGAATTTGACCAATTACCACTGAATAAGCGGGTTTTTTCGGATGTTTAGCGTTTTTAGCGACATTGGTTACTTTTAAACTTGCGTCTAAGCGGCCACCTATTTGATTAAAGTAAGCGGCGTCTGGATGAGCAGCAATAGCGAAATTATTACTGTAAGATTTAGTACCAATTGAGGTGTCTGATCCTCTGATCATTTGCCTTAATTCGCTACGAGTATTAGATGATGACTGCGTAGTTACGGCTTTATTGGGTGCGGTAAATACCATGTCACCATTTGCATCAATATAGAAAAAATCAGCATGCTGATAGTGTTGTAATGCCTTCGTGTCGATATCGTCGGCCTTACCATTGTTGTCGCGATCGAGGGGAATGGTAATTTTCCAATGCGATAGATCAAATCTTCCAGCGGGAACATCCGATGTGCTCGCACAGCCGGTCATCAACAAAGCAAGGGTAATGGTAGATGCAGCTTTAAACATAAAGCACTCCTGTACATAAGTATTTATTTTACTTACACGTGTTATTTATAAGTGATATTTAATGTGATGTTAAGCGCCATCAGTTGTTAATTAACGTTGGCTTTTTGAGAAAAAATAGCGCTAATTAAAGCGCTATTTTTATTCCGTATTAACAAGTAAGGGTTATTTTTCTTTTATAGCAACAACCGCTTCAGCAGTAGATGAATTGTAAGGTGATGAAGCATTATCAGTATCTAATGAAACACCGTCTGTGTAAGTTTCAAAATCATCTTCAAATTGTACCGTCGTAGCTTCGATATCGGCATAAAGTTTGAATTCATCAATGTAATAAGCGGCATCACCTGAAACTGAGCCATTATCGCCTAACTTAAAGATAACGGTTTCAACACCTACAGCAACATCACTCAATGATTCAGAAACCGAAGCAAATGGCGCGGTAGTAACACTGGTACCGTCAATAGTCAGAGTTAACAGTGGTGCAACGGTATCTGAAGCGCCCGTGGCATCCCACGTCATTTCAATATCGGTCCACTTATCAGCGGTAAACGGAATGGTTACGTCAACGCCTTCATTATTGCGTATAACATAACCGTCACTTTGAATACGTAAGTCGATAAGTGCATTACTTGTACTTGTTGAGGTACCGTATAAACCAATATATGCGTCTTTCTCAATCGCCGCTTCTTTTAAGAATGACACCGTTAACTTACCAGCCGCGATAATATCGCTTGAAGAAAGTTTATAACGTAATTCACCCGCATCGTCAGTCATGTTGTCGGTAATTTTTGCAGTAAGGTTGTCAGGGTTGGTCGTGTTATTACCGCCTGAACCCGTGTTAATTAATTCTACAAACGTTTCAGCAGTAGCCGAATTGTAGGGTGAGTCAGGGTTATCAGTATCTAATGACGCACCGTCGTCATAACTTTCAAAGTCATCTTCAAATTGCACCGTAGTACCTTCAATATCTGCATAAAGTTTGAAGTTATCAAGGTAATAAGCGGCATCACCAGAAACTGAGCCATTATCACCTAACTTAAAGATAACGGTTTCAACACCGATAGCAACATCACTCAATGATTGAGAAGCTGAAGCAAATGGCGCGGTAGTAACACTGGTACCATCAATCGTAAGGGTTAATAGTGGTGCAACGGTATCTGAGGCACTTGTGGCATCCCACGTCATTTCAACTTCTGTCCACTTATCAGCGGTAAACGGAATAGTTACGTCCACACCATCATTATCGCGGATAACATAGCCACCGCTTTGAATACGTAGGTCAATAAGCGCATTACTTGTACTTGTTGAGGTACCATATAAACCAATATACGCGTCTTTCTCAATCGCCGCTTCTTTTAAGAATGACACCGTTAACTTACCAGCCGCGATAATATCGCTTGAAGAAAGTTTATAACGTAATTCACCCGCATCGTCAGTCATGTTGTCGGTAATTCTTGCTGCTTTTGTTGGCGCAAGAGCTGTGGCGCCGGTCACTGTGATGACAATTTCAGTTGCTGTGCCATCGACAGAGCTAATTGCAATGGTATCTGTAACAATATCACTGGCATCTGTTAGTGACGCCACCGTTGCGTTTTCTGTGTCTAACAGATATGTCCATTCACCTGTTGCCAAGATAGAGAAGGTGCCAAATGTCGTGGTTAAACTAGATTGGAGTTCAGTAGCGCTTTCGTCCACATCATCATCACTTACAACAACTGTACCGGTTATAGCATCGGTTTCATTGTTAGTAACGGTGGCGGTTAAGTCACCTGAAAATGTTGCCGGCGTATTTGCTGACGCCGGTTCGATAACAGCAGTGGCGGCAGAAGTAAGTGCTTCACTGTAGCCATCAAGATCACTATATGCTGCAGTGACAACAATGGTTTTACCCACTTCGTTATCGGTTAGGGCAAAGGTAGACTCTGTTGCGTAAGCGATAAGCACATCGTTTGCAAGCCAGGTATATACAACGCTTTCGGGATCAAAGTCATTGTCGTCAAGTACACTCGCCGTGAGTAATTTCCCTGATTCTAGCGTACCTGACACTTCAATCGAACCAGCGAAGTTAATTAAAACATCAGGGGTCGAATTCGAAGTGATTACTTCACTGTAGTTATCGTTATCAGTATACGCAACAGTCACGCTGATGTTCATACCCGCTTGTAATTCGGTTAACACTAAAGCGCTTGATGTCGCGCTAGCGATGGCAGCACCATCGGCCATCCAAGTGTATGTAACAGCCGACTCCTCTAAACCATTACCATCTGTTAAACTTGTTGTTAGTGTTTCGCCAACTTTTGCTTCGCCTGTAACAGACAGTTGGCCAAAAGAGTTGCCTTGTTTATCGGGCAATGTATCTGTATTACAACCAACAATTGCCAGCGCAATTGTTGATATAGCAATCGTTTTATTCATTAACTTTTTCATTATTATAATCCTACTATTTTTTTGGTAAAAGTGTTCGCTGCTATTTGGTCTGTCTTCAATACTAATTTGTATAGCCACTTTGTCAACCAATATGTTCGGTTGTAGCTAATTTAATCAGTTTTAATTCAATAAATAGCCAAAAAATCCCTCCAAGTTTTGGTTGTTTTATCATCTTATTTCACCGTTAACTTTATTGAATCCATGCTTTCTCTTGCTAGTGCAAGCCATTTGTTTTTGTACTTCTTATCGGTTGTGGTGAAGGAAATAAAAGTTAACTTGCCATCAACCGGAAGTGCATAAGTAAGGTTGAATTGGTATTTACCAATAGATTTAATTTCGTATTCGAATACCGCAACTTTAGTGCCTAATCGGCTATAAACTTTGTCTTTTTTCCAACGAGCTTTGTCACTTGATTTACGTAACATATTAGAGAGAGATTTATGAATTTTATTCATACTCTTCTTATCTGCAGGGGTTGGATATTGCGTAAAAGTAAAGCTTACACTTTGATCTTTATTGCTAAATGCAAAAGCAGGTGGGATTTTTTGCTTGCCATAGCGCTTGTTTAAAGCCGACTCGGATAATGTTTTGAACTCTGTTGACAGCTCAATGACCAAGCTGTCATCAAAAAAATGTTGGCTATTAGTTTTCGCAGCTTGACTAGTAAAACTGAGCAAAAAAAGTAAAAAGCATAGTTCTTTCATGGTTAATTTCTTATTTTATTGGTTGAGTGTGAATAGCCGCGATGGCTATTATCGATATGGTAGAATGTTGCTTGCACATAATCATGGGCGTCACCTGAGTTATTCTGGTTATAAACTCCGGCTTTAAAATACATATATTGGCTTCCTTCATCATATCCGCTTTGTGTCATGTCAACGGTTTGTATAAATTCACTGCCATCTGATTTTATAATCGTCACGGTAAGCGCGTGACCTACAACCGATATCGAATAGCTAAATTTCTCATTCAATGCTATACCGTCAGTGGGGTTGCTGGCACTATTATCACGACTGCCAATAATCTCGTAATAAACATCATCACCACCTAGCGATTCATGCGCTAGGTAAATAGATCCTTTTGAATTATCTGGAAGTTTTCGATAATAAACTCGCACCGGTTCATCATCATTTGCATGGATTTGTCCAATAATAACGCGGCCTATTTGGTAATCTTCCCCAGTACTAGTTACGCTATTAATAGCCAGTTCTGCGTTGAGCTCACCATCTACACCGCCGGCATTGTCAAGGTCTGCTTGCGGTGCCGTAGAAAATACCCAGTTATTTTTGTTTACGCCTTGAGTGTTATAACTTGTGTCTCCTCGGCGTAACATTTCACGTAGCTCTGAGCGCACGTATTTAGTATTGGTCGACGTACGATAGCCAGAAACTGATGTGCTAAATATTACTCCGCCATCTTTTGATAAAGAGAAGAAACGTGGGTCAAAATAACCATTGGCGAGGTCGGTTTCTTTAATGCTATCTGATTTGCCATTATTGTCTTCGTCGGTAGGTACGCTTAAATACCAGTCGACCAATTCGAGGCTGTGACTAATATCTTGTTGGCAACCTAATGCGTTAATTTCTAAAATATTACTTGGTTCAGAAACGTCATTACCCGCCAGTTCTAGCTTTAAATACAGCGCCGTTGTAGCGGCTAGCTCGTCGAGTTTGACCACGTCAGGAACGCTCGTGTTTTTTTCGCTTTGCCCGGTCGTATTGAGTAATTGCCAGTTTTCTTTGTCTTTAGAGGCATAAACATTAAAAAGATGCACATTGGCTAAATTTTGCCAAGTGATAACCATTTGTTTAAGTAGTGCTGGTTCAGAAAGCTCTACTATAAGGTTACTCATGGTTTGCGCGGCTTGCCAACTTGATACGTTGGTTTTGATACCATCAAAAAGCACCGGTAAATTTACCTTCGCTACCTCATTATAAATTGATGTGATTTGTAGTGGATAGCTGACATTACAGCTAATGTCTTCGATAACAACAGGCGGTGCAGTTTGGTTTTCATTTTGCTTTGCTACCTCTTGCGCTGCAGTGTTACTTGCAGGGCTACCACCACAGCTTGTCAAGCCAAATAAAGTGATAAAAGTTAAAAAAATCATTTGTTTCTGCATAGTTATCCCAACCATCTAGGTGAGTTTTATTATCTCAAAATTGCTTATTAACCGGTGCTATTTTGCTTGTTGTTAATGTAAAAAGGCGCATCGCATTAAATACTCTATTAAGGTTTTTACACTAAGTAATACATCTTGGTCAACCAAAATGTCATTATTGGTAACTCTGTTTTTTGCTGTTTTATTGATAAATAATGCTGGCTTTAGCCGTATAGTTAATACGCGCTATTTTATTTATAGGATATTAAATATAGAGTTAAGTGATAATTAAAAAAAAACATTAAATCGTTAAATGTTAAAACCAAATTGGTTTGCTTGGGGTTTGCTATTGGTAATGCTTTAATCTGTATTTTTAAAATTTAACCTTACCAAATTGGTTGACAATTGATTTTTATATTGTTTGAATAAAGTACAACGAAAATAAAAACTATAATGAATCGGAATTATCAATGGCTACTCTCAACAAGTTAAATAAAATTAGCTGCGTAGTGCGCAAACAGGTCAGCTACCCTCAACAATTTTTGTGTGCATCAACGTTACTGACTTTACTTGCATTTCCTGCGACCGCAGCAGAAGAAGAAAGTGAAAAGAAAGTAGATGCTGACATTGAAGTCATTGAAGTTAGTGGCGGTTTACGGCGCACCATGACCCGTTCATTAAACGAGAAAAAGAACAGCACAGCTATTGTTGATGCAATAGCTGCGGCAGACTTTGGTGATTTGCCTGGTTTGTCATTATCTGATGTTATTGAGAATATTTCTGGGGCGTCTGGTCACCGTTTAAAGGGTAGCCAAAACGAAATATCTATCCGTGGCTTGGGCTCATACTGGGGTTATTCAACGTTTAATGGCCGAACTATTACTAATGCCGGGCCAGGTCGTGCGGTAAACTTCAAAAAATTCCCTTCTGAACTTGTCGATAAAGTAGTTATTTATAAGTCGCAACAAGCCGACTTAGTTGAAGGCGGCACATCAGGCACTATCGATGTTAACTCGCTGCGCGCTGTTGACTATGGCCAAGCACAAACAACGGTTGAAGCTACCGGTATTTATAACGAGTACTATGATGATGTAGATGGCGACACATCACCTTGGGGCAAAAAATTCGTTATTTCAACGGTTCAACAATGGGAAACCGATAACCTTGGAGATATGGGGTTTACCTTTGGCCTTAACCATTCTGATTCATCAAACCCCGAAGAAAACTACGGTGGCAGTTCACAAATGGCGGTATGTGCACTTCGCGGTGCTGATGGTTCAAACTTAATTGGTGGTAGTAATTGTGCGACCGGCCAGCAAGGTGTGAGTTCAGGACGCGTAGGGCGGGAGCCTGAAATAGGTATCGACACTGACTTAGCCGACTTTGATCAAAGTAGTATTTTCTATGTACCAAACGATGCATATTGGCGAACAGGTGAAGATGAAGATGTTCGTACCGGTGCAGTGTTTACTTTTCAGTGGATACCTAGAGATGATTTAGAAATTAATATCGATTATGAATATTCAGATTTAGAATATACTGAAAAACGTATGGAATTAGCCTTAGATTCACGTTTAGATGACTTAGCTGACCATATTATTTCTGACGATCACACGCTACTTTATGCAACCGGTGAAGCACGCCCGACGTTGCAAGGTGAAAACCGTAACCAAGTTGATGAATATCGCGGCGGCGGCATAGAAATTGAATTTACACCGACAGAAAAATTATCGCTCGCACTCGATCTATCATACTCCGAATCGTATCGATATCGCTTACGTCAACGAACTAAGTTTCGTTCAACTGAACGTTATAACTATGCCCTAGATTTTCGAGGCCGTAATGTACCAACATTAACTTGGTTAGATGAAAACCGCTTAGGCGCTGACGATGCAGGGTTTGTTGCAGCAGAAGTGTTTGACGCCAGTGACATGGGTAATTTTGTTAATGACGACCATGCTTATGTAGAATATCGTCGCACGCATGAAGAACGTAACGATGATATTTTTGCGATAAATTTTGACGGAGAATATCAATTAGATAACGACTACTTTTCAGGTATTAAAGCCGGTATTCGTTATTCAAAAGAGCACCTACTTGATTATGTTACTAACGACGTATCTTTGGTTATTGCCGATGGCTCGCAAAGAAATGGTTCAAGCGATAATGAAGATAACAATTGGGATGAACTCAACCCAGAAGCTAATTCAGCATTAATTAATGGCATTATAGATAGTTGTCAAAACGGTCATTCAAACAATATTCAATTTACCGAAGAGCCGGGCAGTGGTGGTGACGCTACCCGATACGCTACTTATGATCACAAGTGTTTTATCGGACAAGTCTTAGGCCAATTACCAGGCGCTACCGGTACCGATTTTTATGACATAGGCGAGCGAGAAGACGGCAGAGATGGTGGTGACCGTGATGTTACTGAAACCATTACTGCTGCTTACGTTATGGCCAACATCGATGCGGAAATCGGCGGCATGCCGGTGTACGGTAACATCGGTGTTCGAGTGGTAAAAACTGAAACTGAATCTAGAGGTTGGGGTGACAAAGTCTACATTACTACCGATGAAGAAACCGGTACTTTTAGCTCAGAAATAAACCCTACAGGTGAAATCGAAAGAGTTAATTTAGATTCAGAATATACCGAAGTACTACCTAGCTTGAATTTAACATTTCATGTAACTGATGAATTTTATGTTCGAACAGCTGCGTACCGTTCAATGTCACGTTTCCAGCTAAATGCGATGTCAGCTGGTGTGAGTTACGAAACCTGTGAAAACGAAGACGATACTATTTGTGACCCTGCAACTAATACGGATTATTCAGCAGTTATTCGTGGTGGTGAAGCAAACGGTAATCACCTTGCACCATACACCGCAAATAACTATGACCTATCTTTCGAATACTATCCTTCTGAAGATGCCGCAGTGACCTTAGCGCTTTATCATAAGTCTTTTACCGGTGGTTACGAAACGCTTACTGAGCAACGTGATATCACGGTTAATTTAGACGGTGTTGATACAACTTACGCAAATGTTAGTCATTTAGTTAAGCAAACTTCTGACGACAACGCGATTATCAGAGGTGTTGAAGTTACCGCTCAAAAGCATTTTGTTGAGTTACCAGAACCCTTTAATGGCTTAGGTGCTAAATTTGCTTGGAACTATGCAGATTCTAACTTTGTTACTGCAGAGCCTGCTAGTCCGGGTATTGTTGCTGACGCTAACTTATTTGGTTTTTCGAAAAATGTCGCGTCAGCGTCAGTATATTGGGAAGGTGACAAAACAGCGATTCGTTTACTCTGGAAATATCGTTCTAAATATTTACAACCTAACAGTTTGCCATTCCCGGATCGCTCACACCGTTATGTGCAAGACTCACTGTACTTAAACATGTCAGCTAAATACCAAGTTAGCTCGAGTGTCAGTATTTTCCTGAAAGGCCTTAATTTGACCAATGAAGCGCAGGTTTATACCCGAGGTAACGATACCACTATTGCTGATTATTCCCGCTCAGGTACTAAATGGGAGTTTGGTGTAAAGGCTAAGTTCTAGCGCTTAGTTTATCTATCAAATCAGGTGAGCAGTTTACGCTGCTCACAAACAAAATTTTGAAGTTTTTTAGCCTTAATTATTTAAAAAGCCTCATCAGTTTAATTGAAATAAAAGCCGTGCTTGTTGTGCAGACTCAGCGCAATGCTTTGACAATTAAACCTTAGCAAATACTTTTAGGAGAAAATTATGACAAAGCCAACCATTGGTTTTATCGGCTTAGGCCTTATGGGCGGTAACATGGTAGAAAACCTGCAAAAAAGAGGCTACCAACTCACCGTTTTAGATCTCAATAAAAGCGCCGTTTCAGCGTGTATTGGTCGTGGTGCTAACGTTGCAACGTCGGCAAAAGAGCTAGCCGCAACAAGCGATATTATCATGTTGTGCCTAACCACATCTGCGGTTGTTGAAAGCTTAGTTTATGCTGGTGACGGTATTCTTGCGGGTATCAAACCAGGTGCGGTATTAGTTGATTTTGGTACCTCTATTCCAGCATCAACTAAAAAAATTGGTGCGGACCTAGCGGCCAAAGGCGCCGGTATGATTGACGCGCCGTTAGGGCGCACACCAGCACACGCCAAAGATGGTTTACTCAACATTATGGCCGCCGGTGACCTAGCAACGTTTGAAAAAGTTCAGCCTGTGTTGCAAGACCAAGGTGAAAATGTATTTTACTTGGGCGCATTGGGCGCAGGGCACACCACTAAGCTAATTAATAACTTTATGGGTATGACCACAGTTTGTGCAATGTCACAGGCATTTGCGGTAGCAGACCTTGCAGGCGTAGATCGACAGCAACTGTTTGATATTATGTCGACGGGTCCATCTAACTCACCGTTTATGCAGTTTTGTAAAAACTATGCCGTTGATGGTGTAAGCGACCTTGGCTTCTCAATTGCTAACGCCAATAAAGACTTAGGGTATTTTGTCAAAATGCTTGAAGAGCTAGGCACGCAATCTAAAATTGCTGAAGGCTCTTCTGCCAATCTACAAGCGGCATTTGATGCAGGTTTGGGTAACGGTAATGTACCAGAAATCTTTGACTACTTTCTTAAGTTGGAAAAATAATTTAGCAATAAAAACGTTTCTCTAAGGCTTTTTCTTACACGGAGTTGTTCAAGCCTTTTTTTCTTAACCATAGCCATTATTACCGATATTTTTCACGCAATACTCGGTCAAATTTTAGCGCGCTCATAGGCAGGAATATTGATATAATTATCATCACCTCGCGCAATAGCCGCTTTTAAAGTGGCTTTTCGATTACGCCGAACATTAATACTCTCGCCAAAAACATCAACATGAGCTTTTTCCATAATAACCACAGCTTCATCATGGGATATCACACCCAGTGCTTTACCTGCATGAATAAATCCTTCTGTTCTAAACTTTTGTTTGTCATCTTTTTTGTGCAAGGTCGCAAGTTGAAAAATCTTCACCAATTGCTCATAACAGCAATTTAAATACGCTTCTTTATTCATAAATTAGGTCCATTTTTGCTAGCTTAAAAAGGTTCAATTGCAACATTACAAGTTTAATGTTTTACGCATTAGCATTAATAACTTTATTAAAGTTAACTACTTAACTAAATGTTTATTGAGAATTGATTATCTTAAATCAATCTTAGTGTTACATCATGTGTTTTGAGATAAAAATACCAACAGGGTAGGATTATCTCAAACATTATTATTTTGAGTTTATGGAATAAATGTAATTAGGATGATGCAGTGACACCTCAGTTTTATAATGAAAAGGCCTTAGGCCTTGCCAAGTAACACCTTCTCTCCGACATTATCGAAAACCACAATGCCGCTATCCTAGGATCTGCTCTAGACGCTGAAATTTCTTTCAAATGTACCTCATCACCTTTCTCATTTGTCGGCTCTCAAAGATATTATTAGCTATCTATGTATCTCATTTGGTGCATACATGCTATTAAGGCTTATTGCTATGGGCTTTTGTCTTAGCCTGCAGAAAATACAGAGTTGGCATTAGCACAAGTGACTTTAAAATGTAACAACTCAACGACTTGTTTATATAAGTGTAGGAGTTTCTTCACTTTTAAATATTTAGAGCTAAGATAAATATATAACTCCATTTATTAGTGTCAGACGTATGCCTTTCAGTTTGCTTAAAAGTAATGTAGTAAAAATGCACTTGAAACCATGGCGAATACTTATTGTTGATGATGAAATCGATATTCATACTGTAACTAAAATGGCGCTTAAACGTTTCGAGCTAGAAGAAAGAGCTGTGGAATTCTTAAGTGCTTTCTCTTCAAAAGAAGCAAAACAAGTTATTGAAGAAAATGATGATATAGCATTAATTTTTCTTGATGTTGTTATGGAAACAGACGATGCGGGTTTGCTCGTAGCTAAATGGCTGCGAGAAGAGAAAAAGAATGTTTTAACACGTATTATATTGCGAACTGGACAGCCAGGGCAGGCACCTGAAGAAGATGTCATTATGAATTATGATATTAATGACTATAAACAAAAAACTGAACTAGACCGAACTAAACTATTTACTGCAGTTGTAACGGCGTTACGAGCTTATCGAGATTTAATTAAAATAGATAAATCTCGAATCTATGAAAGGGCTTATAGACTTGGTTTACAGCAGGTTATTGAGTCTACAGCAGACTTACTTCAAGAGAAAACGCTCCAGAACTTCTTCAATGGACTATTACAACAAGTAGTTTCACTCATTCATGTTGATCAAAAAGGCGCGTTAGTAAAGCCGATAGACGGCGCCGGAGCTATTTGTTGTGCTAATGATTACCAAATTATTGCCGAGTGCGGAAATATTTCAGTCAAAGATGGCTTACGGCCAAAAGCCATTGAGTTGCTTGATGAAGCAAGGCGGGTAAAAGGCAGTGTTTTTGAAGGAGAACACTATGTTGCTTATTTTCCGTCTAATAGTGATAAAGAAAGTTTACTGTATTTAAAAGGTAATCAAATTGAGCAGTTAACTGATGTTAATGTTCAATTGCTCAATTTATTCTCAAATAGTATTGGCATTGCCTTTGATAATTTATTGTTAAATGAAGAAATAATTAAAACTCAAGAAGATCTGATAAACCGCTTGGGTAATGCGGTAGAGTCGCGTTCTAAAGAGTCAGGTAATCATATTAAGCGCATGTCAGAATTTTGTTTTATTTTAGCGCATGAGTTAGGTTTATCGGACAATGACTGCGACGTTCTCAAGCAAGCAACGCCAATGCATGATGTCGGAAAAATTTCTATTCCAGATAGTATTTTGCTTAAATCAGGCCGGCTAACAGATGATGAAATGATGATCATGAAGCAACATTCAGCGTTGGGTTTTGATATTCTTGCGGGTTCAGAACGTCCGATATTAAACGCTGCTGCAATTATTGCCCAGCAGCATCATGAAAAATTTGACGGCACCGGATATCCGGCGGGCCTTAAAGGCGAAGAAATCCATATGTTTGCCAGAATAGTTGCGGTTGCTGATGTGTTTGATGCCTTAATTCATAAGCGTTGTTATAAACAACCTTGGGCTTTGAACAATATTTTGGCATTATTTAAAAAGGAAACCAATAAGCACTTTGATCCCGATGTTATAGCGGCCTTTAATCGTAGACTTCCTGAAATACTTGAAATAAATAGTAAACTAACCCAAAGCGACTGTTTGTAACTATATGAATTCAAATAACAACTCAAGCAAAAAAACTAGCATAAATGCTGAAGTCAGTGCTTATGACGCTGCTATTACCAGTGCTAATAAAAATAACATTAATGTTATAAATGCGTTATTGAAAATATCTTCGCTTGTCCAGTCTAAGTTAAGTCGGGCTGAAATTTATAAAAAAATTCACCTGATTATTGCTGAAATCATTTATGTAAAAAATATCGCTATATTTTTATATGATCCCATGGAAAAGATTATTGTTTTTGACTATTTTGTTGATGAAAAAGATGAGGTGGTTATTGGTACAACCATGCCTATTGGTAATGGTATTTCTTCTTATGTTATTAAAAAAAACAAACCTTGTATGTTTACCAGTGCTGAGCAAAAGGAGATGCAAGTAAAAGGTAAAATATCTAACGTTATTGGGTCATTAAGTGAAAGCTGGATGGGGGTGCCTATTGCTAACGATGGCGGCGTTACAGGAATCATTATACTGCAAAGCTATTCAAGCGAGCATATGTATAAGGAAGATGATCTGCAATTACTTTCTTTTGTGGCGGCCAACTTAGCTATTGTTCTTCAGCAACGAAAGCTTATTGATAAGGAAAGAGAAGATAAAAAATCTCTTGAAAGTGGTTTGCAGCTAATAAAAGAGCAAAACTTGGCGCTAGAGGAGATGATGGAAACGCTAAAAGGTGCGCAAAATGAGTTAGTACAAAAAGAAAAAATGGCCTCGCTTGGTAACTTAGTTGCAGGCATTGCCCATGAAATTAATACACCTATCGGCATATGCGTGACAGCAATCACCAATTTACATCATGAATATAAAAACTTGCAAAAACAAATAGCTGATAATACGGCTTCAGATAAACATTTAAATTATTTTTTTGAAGATGTCGATGAAGCTTGTACGATAATAGCGTCAAATACGCTTCGAGCAGCCGAATTAATAAATAGCTTTAAAGAAATAGCTGTTGATCAGTCTTCTGAAGTGTCTCGAAAAATAAACATGAAGGAATATATCTACGAAATATTGCTTACGATGAGTCCAATTTTAAAAAATACACCTCATCAAGTAAAAGTTAATTGCCCAGACAATTTAGTGGTTAAAACGATACCTGGCGCTATTTCTCAAATACTGACCAATATGATCAATAACTCAATTATTCATGGTTTTAATAAAGGTGATAAAGGCTGTTTAAACATAACCGTGGTAAAAGAAGCTGATTGCTTTGGCATTTGTTATCAAGACGACGGTAAGGGCTTAAATACCGATGAGATAAAAATGTTGTTTGAACCTTTTTATACCACCAAAAGAGGCATGGGAGGTAGCGGTTTAGGAACGCACTTAATTTATAATATTGTTACTTCAAGTTTACATGGCAAGATAAATGTTGAAAGTGAACCCGGTAAGGGCTTGCGGTACGATATATCTCTACCCATTAATACAATCGAGCTTTAGTTTCAGCTTAGTGTTAAGGTGCTTTTGCTATGTTTATTCAATTTACCTCCTTCTTTACACATAGCCCGTTATAAATAATTTTTTTCAGCCTTAATGACTTTCTCTAAATAGCGACGAGACTCTGCTTTTGGATGCTTTTTGGTGAGTAAATAATAAACCTCTTTAGACGATTTTGTGTTGAGTACTTTCATGGCTGTTTTGCGATTACGGTGAAAGGTTTTTAACACATTGCCGCTACCACCATTGTAGGCGGAAATTATCGAATAATGACGGCTAGTGGCATTGGTCACGTCTTTTAAATAGTTGTTATTGAGAATATGTAAATAGGCCGCGCCGATATCAATATTAAACGCAGGGTCAAAGAGTTGCTGTTTGCTTGGCGCACCATTTTTATTTTTAATACGTTGATATACATCAGTACCGGCGGTGCTCGGTACCACTTGCATTAAGCCGTAGGCATTAGCACTACTGACGGCAAAAGGATTAAAACTGCTTTCTGTTGCTATTATCCCATAAATTAGTTGTGGTGATATTTGATAGCGCCTAGCGGATGCTAGTACATGCTGACTGTATTTCTGCTCACGTAGATGTTGATGTTGTTCAACCATGTTAATGCTAACGGCATAAATTTGTTTTCGATTCTTAGTGTATTTCTGCAGTTTAAATTCGGTCAAATATTGCGAGAATCGATTAGCGCGCCATGAGTATTGAATGGGCTCTTTGTCTTGGTCAAGCACTTGTTGGTATAAATAAGGTTTGCCTGAAATTTTTGGCGCATCGCTGGAAAATATATCGGTTTTATTTGGATCCGCACTTGTTAGTAAGGTGGTAACTATGGCGTTTTGCAAGTTGCCGATGGTTTTAGCTTTTGTGTTATCGGCTAGCGTTTCAATTAAAACCAGGCCTTTTTCAAAATCTACGATGGCACGGGCTTTATAATTATTGGTATATTTCACCAGTTTTTTATTACTGGGCAGTCGGGGGTTATCTTCACCCCAAACATCATGAATATGCTTGCTTAGCTCATTGAGTAAAGCTTTGATATTGCTGATGTCTTGCTGAATCAGTTTGTTAGTTTTAATTGCTTGATTGGCAATGCTAACCACATCAGTGTTGTCAGCTTTTATTTGTTTAATTAAGTTTTCAGCACTACGAATAGAGGCAAGGTTGGCTGTGCTTTTACAGCTCGTTAAACTTATCACGATTAGCAGCAGTAATATTTTTTTAAACATTAAACACCGACCCTTAATCTATATACCCGTTTCACTTCAAGATGCAGCTTCAGCGCTAAGCTAGGAGCTCAGCTCAAGGCGCGATACGCGGATAATGGTCACTCCCTTATCAAGTACTGCACAGCTTTTTTGCTCCAGACAAAAGCTAAGTACATACATCCATGTATGCAACGCAGGACTGATTTTCTAGCGTAGCGCACTGCGGGCAAGCCGATAACGGGTCATCTCCAGCGTTATTGATTTCGATAATAGAATAACTATTCTCTTCAATCAATGCCTTGGTCCTAACCCTTTATCGACTTGCTGATATCTGCACTTTGAAGTGGAGCGGGTATATATTGAATTGCTCTGCCGCTTGCTTGGCCCAAACGCTATAAGCTAATTTTGATGGATGCATACCGTCTTTTGCGAGATATTTTTGGCTAAAGGGTAAATCGACGGTTAATACTGAACACTTATTGTTAGCACAATTACTGATTGAAGCTTGGCATACATCAGCGAGTGCAGCCGCCATTAAGGTATTTAGCTGAGTCGCGCGTAAACCTAAACACCAACGCAATGGTTGAGGTAGGGCAGTGAATAAATGCATCGGCGGTACGCTAGAAAATAATACCTTATCGGCACTAAATTTTGTGCAAAGTAGTGTCGCCAGTTTAGTTATGTTTTTAGTCCATTGCTTTTGTCGGGTGCAGTGAGTGACGTCATTAACGCCAACGGAGACTAAAACAAGATCAAACTTCTGCGCCGGTAATGACTCTAATTCGTTAATAATGTTGGTTGATGTTAAGCCACTTTTGGCGACTAACTGCCAGTTGATTGGGTATGGGGTTACGAGTAATGATGGCAATTGCCCCGCTAGTGCTTCTTCTTGCTGACTTACGCCAACACCCGCTGCTGCCGAGTCGCCAAGAATTAATACGTTAACGGCTTCACTATTACCACTATTACCACTATTTCCTGTGCGTTCACCCGTTGCTTCAGGTAGTTTTACGATAGTAAATCGCAGCCAAATGGCTTGCAGTAATAACAAAGGCAAGAGTAAGGCAAAAACAGTGTAATAATAAGCACGTTCATAACAAGGTTTTATCTGCAAAACTTTTCCTAACGGTTTGTTTATGAGGAAAGCTCAACCGGTTTTTTAGCAATATAATATCGGTAATAACCAATAGCGCTGCTGCCGACAAAAATCACTTCAACCAGTATGCCTACCGGTGTCCATAATATAAGGTTGTGCAATAACCATAATGAGCCACCGGTTATCATCATAGCGCGTAAAAATTTATCATTATGGCTAAATGAACCAATGGTAATAAAAACCGTCGCGATAAAGCCAATAATGCTTAATGGACCATTGAATGTGGTTATGGTGATCAGTAAGCTGACGCTGAGCGCTACCACTGAAAGCCATTGAAACTTCCACTTGATTGAAATTAAAAACCTGATACTCGAAAATAAAAATATAAAGCCGGCTGTCGGCTGGTCAAGCAGTAAATAATGAAAACCATTAAACAAGCAGCTAACCGATAACGCCGCCAAAATATAGTTTTTGTTTTTTAACTGCATTGCACAACACTCGATAATAAGTGTTACGGTAACTAGCAATTGTGAAAGTAAAAAATCAGGCATAGTGGTGGCTCAGCGTTACTATTGGTCCGTTACAAATTGTCCATGGCAGATAAGCTTTTTATTACTCTTGTTGGAAATAGCGCAATAGCAGAGCATTAGCTTAGTGGCTGTGTTTAGCTAGCCACTTAAATCTGTTGGTATGTTTAAGCTAGTTTTTAGCTCAGTTTTAATTGAATGATATTAACAGTATTCCCTCTCAACTCCTAGGTTGTGTTTTGATAAATCGTAATGCTAAGAAATATTGTTAGTTATGGTTTTATTTACTTTCGAATCTTTATAATTATCTGAAATTGTGTGATATTAGCGCTAATAAATTAAGGGTTGTTGATCTTTGTTTATATTTTCTGCAATAGGTTGTTTTTAATGTTAGCAAAGCAGAATGAACGAGGTTTGCTTGTTCCAAATAAGTCAAATTCTAATACCGCTAGCGTTAAAAATAGCCATTGCCCAAAGGGCTGAGGCTAAAATAAAAAAATATAGCTTACGGGTATTAACACGTATGTTTAGCCATTAAGCCATTAAGCCATTAAGCCATTAAGCCATTAAGCCATTAAACATTAGGGAGTAGTATCTACATGGATTCAAAAGTAAATTTTTCATCATATTCTTTAGCAGAGTTATATGAATCTAAAGAAGCGATTGATCGTGATAAATACCCAGAAAAAGCCAAAGAAATAGATCGCTTGATCCAAGATAAGTTAATTAATTGTCCCGAAGAGCTCGATACAAGTAAAGAAACAGGTAAAGTGGCAACGCGAGGCGATAGATTTGTTGCCGCACTGATTGATGGTATTCTGGCAATAATTGCTATGGTGCCTGTTATTAGCTATGTTGGCTTTGATGCTTTAAAAGCCCCCACGTTAACCTTGCTTGCTGCGTTTTTCTTGTATGGCGTGTTAACGGTGGTGATATTACACGGCTATCTTTTGTATCATTATGGGCAAACTATTGGCAAAAATTACATGTCAATTCGTATCGAAAATTTAGATGGTACAAAAGCCAACCTAACCACCATTTATTTTAAACGTATGCTGCCAATGCAGCTTATTGCATTGATACCATCCTTTGGACAACTTATTTCCGGTTTTATAAATCCGCTGTTTATTTTTGGCAAGCAAAAGCGTTGTTTACATGACTATATTGCCAAAACAAAAGTGAGTTATACAGATGCCTAAACGTTTTTCTGCTTTTACACTTTAGCCACTATTTTATCCTTTATTTAGCCATTAGAAATATATTTAGCATGAAAACTATATTGACACTTTTTGCCATTTTTATGACCGGTTGTGCAAGTACAAATAATCAATTAGCAAAATCCACTGATGTTGAAACTCAGCTGTCAGCGCAAGAAGTATCGTTAAATACGGGCTATAAAATGCTAGTGAATGGCAATGCTGTTGGCGCGATAAATAAACATTTTAAAGAGTTAACTGAACAGTGTGAAAAACAGTATGCTAATTCACAGAAGCAAGTTTATGCCGCACGCAGCCAAGTTGAAACGTTATTTTATATGCTAAAAGCAATGTCAGAAGATAAAGACGCTATTGTGGTGAGCTCTACTTGTGCACAAAGCAATTATTTTATGGGCTACGCTAGCCTCGATTTAGGTCAAATTCATAACGCTGAGCGTTATGTAAAACGCGCGCTAGAGTTTTCTCCGGTTAATGCGATGTATTTGTCTGAATTAGCGCATATTTATCAAGTAAATAAAGATTGGGATAATGCGTTGGCGTTATATTCTAAAGCAGAAGAAAACGCCTCTGTGTATTCTCCTGACCAAGTAAAATTGGCTGAGATAACCAGAGCAAAACGCGGCATGGGGTTTGTGTTAATAGAACTCGGACAGCTAGATAAAGCAAAGTTAAAATTTGAGCAATGTTTAGCGCTCGACCCAAACGATAAAAATGCACTGAATGAAATACAATATATTGAAAGCTTAACCACCAACTCTTAATTGGCTAAGGTGAATAGTCGTTGTAGGAGAGAAAAAGTTTTATTGCTAACGAACATCATGATAAGTACAGTAATATGAGATATTTTATTCACCTGTATCTAATTGAGTACGCAGATGGTTAGTCATTAATTCTTGCCAAATTAAATATTCATTTGCGCTGTAGCCTGAGCTTATAAAAACCGCTTTGGTCTCATCATTTAGGTGATTATTAATGATTTCGCGATTAATAGTCGTCATTAAATCATTAACTCGTTTGCTGTTTTTATTGAAAATAACATGCAGTGAACTGTGCTTTATTGGCGTTCCTACACTCGAAAGGCAGCCTTTCTCAGTTGTTCCCGTTGCGTTAAAGCAAACGCTGTTGATTAAAGACTCATTTTCTAAAATATAATCTATGCGGCCGACGTTTAACATTCGGTGTAATTCTGGCCTTGAAGCGCTTTCGTATGTCGATTTAAAATTCATGCTTTTTGCTAATTCTGCATGAATAGATCCTTTGTGAACGCCAACAGTCGCTTCTTTAAAATTACTTGGCGGCATTTTTTTTGAGCTTTTATAAACTGAAATACTGTCGTAAGCAACCGGTACGCTATAAGAAATTTTTTCAGCTCTGTCTGCAGAGTAAAAAGCTAAAAACGCACTATCAATTTTACTCTGACTTAATAGTTCTAAGGATGTTGCCCAAGGCGCATTAATAATATTGAGTTTTATTTTGTGTTTAGTTGCTGCTTGTTCAAACAAGGTCCAGCCTACTTTGTAAGAGCGACTACTCTCTATGAAGTTTTCATGATTGTAGGTCACATAAACTTTCAGAGAGTCGGAAGTAGGCTTAGGTTTTGTGGCCTGAGCGATAGTGGGAAATAGAGTTACGAGTAATACAATAAGAGTTCTTAACATACTTAAAGTAAATTATCAGAGTGTTTATTTACTTTAACAGCTAAGGGGGCGAGCGAGCAAAATATTTTTATCATTAGCTTTCTCGTCATGCCTATAAATGAAGATAAAACTAGCGTTTTATATTTTGTCGATATAAGGCGCGCTATCAGAATGACTTATTAAGGTATTGATACTGTTTTTATTGATATAGGTGAGTGCGGTGTTTAGCGGTATCACTAACGTTTTTAGTTATACCGCTATCACCGTGCAAGCATTGAATATTGATGATCTGTCGTTTTGCCTAACTCGCAGTTTTTAATAAGCTATTGAGCGCTATTTAACACCTTTTTCGATTAATAATTCACTGTATTCTTTATCAGTGCCATTAATGTGATTAATCAACCAATTAGAAAGAAATACACTAATTTCATTTAGCGCGTCATGACCTTTTTCGTTATATAAATCCATAAAGTTGTTCACTTGCGCGATCATTTTCTTATGTTGGGCTTTATGCGCCACTACGTCTGGGTAACTATGTTGTTCTAATAATTGCTCTTCGCGCTCAAAGTGATATTTGGTGTAATTAATTAAATCTTTCAGCGCTTGGCGCTCGTATTCTTCGCTCATGGCATAGTCATATGCAGTGGTGAATTGATTTAATAAACTAATCAATTTTTTATGGTCATTATCTAAGCTGTCAATACCAACACTATATTCCTCTTTCCATACCATTTCATCAGCCTTGCTGACCTTTTTATAAAACACGGGGATCAAGGTTAACACCACGATGAGTATCCAAGAGATTGGGTTAGTTATGCTTGATAAAAAACCTAAAAATATGGCGACAATAATCAAGCCAACGGTGGCGGCATATATTAACGATTTACTGCGACTATTCATAAATAATACTCATTTAAATATTGTGGTTAAATTATAAAGTTCTCACCAATACTAATACGAATCGTCATAGATTCGCGTAAAACCTATTTATTTGTTGACCTCGATCAAGTTGTAAATGCATTCCGTTTGAATACTTTTAAAACTTGATCTGCATCAGGTTTTTTCTTCGCAAAGTAATGAATAGTTGCACTACTTTATATTTGCGCTCTGAACTTGAAGTTTATAAGTAATAAATAATCGGCTGACTCAATGCTGTATTTCAGAGCCACATTTTATAAGCGGTCCATTTGTCTAACTATTGTCTGCATTATCCAAGTAGCTGATAGAAATTTTAGATAGATAAAAAACATAATATTTTAAAAACATAAAGCTTGTTAATTTTGTAAATGGAGATGATCCGATGAAAACGATTAAATATAGTCTTTCAGCACTTGGTTTAGCTATTGGTATGGCAGCTACTGGTTTTAGTATGACAGTATCAGCAGCAGAGCCAACGCTATCAAAAGCAGACTTTGAAAAAGCACAGTTACATTACTTTCAGCGTTGTGCTGGTTGTCATGGTGTTTTACGTAAAGGTGCGACCGGTAAAAACCTTGAGCCAGAAAACACCTTAAAAAAAGGTCAAACGCGTTTAGAGAAAATTATTGCTTTAGGCACAGAAGGCGGCATGAATAACTTTGATGACTTGTTCAGTGAGCAAGAAATCAGTAACTTGGCGACATTTATTCAAATGACTCCGCCAGTACCACCAGAAATGTCTCTAGAGCAAATGCGTTCTTACACTAAAGAATATATTGCGCCAAAAGACTACCCAACTAAACCTATGCACGGGCTAAATTGGAAAAATTTCTTTGTGGTTATCGAACGTGACGCAGGAACTGCGGCAATTATTGATGGCGATACGAAAAAAATCATCACACATATCGACACTGGCTATGCGGTTCATGTAATTAAAGGTACTGAACATCATAAAGTTGATCATGCGAAAGATGTAGGTCGCTTTTGGTACACCATTGGTCGTGACGGTAAAGTTAATAAAATCGATTTATGGCAAACACCAGATAAAATGCTAGTTGCTGAAACTAAAATGGCTTACGACGCGCGTGACATAGCTGTTTCAGGTGATGGTAAGTACGTTATTGCCGGCGGTTACTGGCCTGCGCATTTCGTTATTATGGATGCCGAAACGTTAAACCCACTGAAAGTGGTTTCAACACGTGGTTACAACACGAAAGGTGAATTCATTAACGAAGCACGTGTAGCGGCAATTTATACTGCGCCAAACACTTCTTCATTTATCGTTGCGGTGAAAGAAACCGGTCAAATGTTACAAGTTGATTATAACGACTTAGATAACTTAACCATTACCAGCATTGCTTCTGCAGAATTCTTGCATGATGGATTCTTTGACCCAACAGGGCGTTACTTCCAAATTGCGGCTAACGCGTCAAATGCTATGGTGGTGGTTGATACGAAAGAACGCGCATTAGAAAAAATCATCAAAGTTGACAGCTTACCTCATCCAGGTCCAGGTGCTAACTGGATTGATGAAGAGTGTGGCCCAGTGGGCGGCACAACGCATTTAGGTGTTGGGCTAGTATCTGTTTGGGGTAATGATCCGATTGGTCATCCAGACAACGCGTGGAAACTTTGTTATGAAGTGGAAACTGATGGTGCTGGTGTATTCATCCGTACGCATGAAACTTCACCATACGTTTGGGCTGATCAGCTGAAACATCCTGAGCCAGAAGTACAACAATCTGTACAAGTTTTTGATAAGAAAACTCACGAAATCGTTAAAACTATCCGTGTAACAACAGAGCCGGGTAAAGCGGCACTGCACATGGAATTCAACGACGATGGCACAGAGGTTTGGGTTTCAGTGTGGAACCGTAAAGATGCGAAAAACCCAACCGGTGAAATCGTGGTTTATGATGCGAAAACCCTTAAAGAGAAAACACGTATCAAAGGCTTAACTACACCAACAGGTAAGTTCAACGTATTTAACCGTATGAACCATAAAACTTAGATAACGGCTCTACTTGTTGCTGTATCGTCTAATTTAGGCGTCAAGAGTGCGCGTCGACTCCTTACTCTTTCCGTTAAATAAAGCGATACAGCTTAAAGTAGAACAGTTATTAGGTAGCTAGTTTTACCCGTTAAGGCATGGCTAATGCCGTGCCCTTTTTATTTTCATTTTAAATGATTATTAGTAGTGGAAATAGAAAGGGTTGTAACCGTGTTTATACACACGTTACTACGCCTTATAAGCATTGTGACTTCCTTGCTAAGATTAATCGGGAAGGCAGTGAATAATAATTTCCCTCAAGCTTGACTGTTCAAGGGAAGAGAGCTGAATTCATCAAGAGTCAATTATGGTAAATAACACAGTTAGCAAACCCAGTTTTTGGAATCGTCGACTGGTCCTTGGTACAACCGTAGCAGGAGCGGTGATCTTCTTTATCGTGGGTATTATTTTTTGGGGTGGCTTTAACACCGCAATGGAAGCAACCAACACCACTGAATTTTGTATCGGTTGTCATGAAATGGAAGACAACGTGTACCAAGAATACAAACCCACTATACATTATTCTAATAGAACTGGCGTCAGAGCAGGTTGTCCTGATTGTCATGTACCAAGACCATGGATCCACAAAGTGGTGCGAAAAATACAAGCATCAAAAGAAGTCTTCTCTTGGTTAACCGGTAAATTAGATACCAAAGAAAAATTCAATGAACATCGCTTTACTCTTGCTAAAAGCGTTTGGGGTGCGATGAAAGATACAGATTCACGTGAATGTCGTAACTGTCATAACTTTGAATCAATGAACCCAGAGTTTCAAAAACCGCGGGCACGTAAGCAGCATTTAAATGCCTTTGAAACTGGGCAAACCTGTATTGATTGCCATAAGGGAATTGCTCATCATGGCGTGAGAGATAAATTAACCGATGAAGAGCTTGAAGTACTCGAAGCGCCGAATCCAGAATTTATTCGTGAAGTGCCACAACTTTATCTCGACGGTTTAGCGCGCGTAGAAGCCAAAGAAGCGGCGGAAAAAGCACAGTTAAAAGCTGACGCAGAAGTTGAAAAAGCCAAAGTACAAGCACAAATTGAGCAGGCGGTTGCGGATGCAACAAGTAATATGACTGTTGCTCCAAAAGCAGCGAGCAATGCCGCGAATGATAATACTGCGACGAGTGCTAGTAACATTAATGTTGATTGGAGCAAAGCTAATACCACAGACATTAGTGTGTTTTACCCAGGAACAGCATCAATAGAGTGGATTTTAGGTCGAAACCATGGCGGCAAACGTGCTTTCACGAAGGGCGATCGTTGCATTGAATGCCACGGTGAAGAAATTGCCGATATAGGCAACAATATTGCTTCAGGTGAAAGTGAGAAAATTGAAGACCCAGCGTTAATCCCAGGCAAGCGTGGTAGCTTCGATGTCACCATTAATGCCGCACATGATGCAGAAAATCTTTACTTGAAGTTTAGCTGGCCGGAAACCGACCACATGCCCGCACCATTTGTTGACGGTGGTAAAATGGACCCTGCTAACTCAATGAAACTTGCGTTTATGTTAGCCACTGATGAAGTTGAATACGCTGATCGTGCAGGCTGCTGGGGCACATGTCATGCTGATGTAAATGGTATGCCATTTGTACCAGAAAATGACGTGCTAATGGGCTCCGACTTAGCCAAACGCTTAGATTTTAATAACGGACTAACCAAATACATTACTGAGTCTCGTACTGATCTTGAACTTAAAGGTCGAGGCGGTAAAGCGTTAGGTGGTTGGGATAAATTGAAAGCTGAAGGTGAAATACAAGCAGCGGCTGACGCTAATAAGTTTATGGATATAGTGCGCTATAAAGCGGGCGAGGGCATCATTGAAGATGGTTATATCTTAGCGGAACGTCAAATGCACGGAGGTCAAGGCGGTGAAGTAAGCGCTGTGCTTGAAAATGGCACTTGGACAGTAATGGTTAAACGTAAGCTTAAATCTGATAAAACAGGTGATGTTAGCATCGACGCTGGCAGCATCTATAACTTCGGTTTTGCTATTCATGATGACTATACCAGTGGTCGTTATCACCATGTTTCATTTGGTTATAAGCTCGCACTCGACAATACTGAAGCGGAAATTAATGCGAAAAAACTGTAGCTTTATAGCATTGTTTACTCAGTTCAGGACGAATTGATAGCGCTTAACTAAGCAAAGAAGACAAAGCCTTTTGTGTAAACAAAAGGCTTTTTTTATGCGTGAAATTTCAATGTTATGCAGATAAAACAATGCATTGTAGATACTTGGCGCTATTGTTAGGCTATGATCACACAGCAATTTTTGCTAAATAGTTTTATCGATAACTAATGTGTATGGTTAGCTAACTGGCATAACAATGGTGTAAAGTTTTCTAAAAAAATTAATAAGTATATAAGTTGTGAGTGGAATAATAATTAAATTATGGACATATCAATGAAAGCAGCATTAGAAAACGAACAAAACGAAAATGAAAATGAACAAAACAACGTAAAAGTAGCGTCGGGTTTTGAAGGGTTATTAGTGCTGCTAGGCATAGGTATTGTTCTCTCACCTATTAGGTTGGTCACTGAATTGTATTCAACATATTTACCGATTTTTACCGATGGAACATGGGATAAAATCACTTCGATGAATTCCTTATCTTATGATCCTTATTGGGGCACTTTAGTAATTATAGAGCTCATTGCCAATGTTGTATTTCTATTTTTAGCCATCCATTTGTTGCAACTATATTTTAAAAAGAAAGCAATATTTGTTAAGTGGTATTTAATTGTTGCAACACTATCGACAACATTTATATTGGCAGATGCCTACATTGTGGCATTTGTTTATCCAACGATAGACTTTGCATCGACTGATAATATGACTAACTTTGCCTCAAGCTTAATTGCTTTGTTGCTATGGGCACCTTATTTATATCGTTCGCAAAGCGCTAAAAACACCTTTGTGAATGATTGAACACTGACTTAATTTACTGTTTTTTAGTATCAAACATTACTTTGATACAGCGCAATAAATCCTCGTTATTGACGACGTATATTAGGTAGCCTGAACCCGGGATAAGCTACATACGTCAATGTCACGATTTTTGCTGGTATCAGCGTTGCCTGCGTGGATGCAGGTACTTGGTTTTTATCGGGAATCAAAAAACCGTAAGTTTGCAACTAATAGCCCACTAATTAGGTGGGAATTGCCGTGATTCACGTAAAAATTATTACCTTGAAAAAATAAAGGCTTTATAGCTTTTATTCGCATATCGGTTGTCCAGCGTAAAAATTATCTAATTAGGTCTATGTTTAACTTAAAACTATCGCAGGGATAAAATTATGACAGCAGTAAGGCACGGCTTATCAATTGGCATAGAACGCATTGGCAGTGATGTTTTCCTTTCATTAAAAGCGGTGGGTAAGTTGAGCCATGCTGATTATGAACTGATCACGCCTATGATAGATTCTGCCTTGTCACAGGTAACTGATCCTGAAGTAAATGTGCTAATTGATGGAACTGAGCTAGAAGGTTGGGAGCTTAGGGCTGCTTGGGATGACTTAAAATTGGCGCTCAAGCACAATAATAAGTTTCGTAAAATAGCGATTTATGGCAATAAAAACTGGCAGGAAATTGTCGCTAAGATAGGTAGCTGGTTTATTTCGGGTGAGGTTAAATACTTTGAAAACTTTGCTGATGCCTTGAATTGGTTGACTGAATAACCGCGATAACTTATTGCAAGTTTTACCGACACTGAATTTAATTATTATGCTGTGTTTAAACAAAGGAGCGAGTATGCGTGCATCTATCTCAATTATTTTATTACTGTGTTCTTTAGCTGAAGTAAATGCCAAAGAGCATGTAGTTGAAATATTTAAAAAGCAATTTACACCTACTGAAATAACCATTGAGCAAGGTGATACGGTTATTTGGCAGAATGTTGAAAAACGCCAATACCATAACGTTTGGTTTAAGCAACAAGTTAAAGAAGAGCCTGATTATATATTCCCTGGCGAAAGCTATCAGCGTACGTTTATGGAACAAGGCGTATTTCCATACGAATGTGGTCCACACCCTAAAATGGTTGGTAGCGTTAAGGTGGTTTTAAAGCCGGTCGGAAACTAGCGCTAGCGCGGATAAATATCTGATTTACTATTCGATTAACACGTCGATGAGTAAGTCCATGAATAAGTCGATGAGTAGAATGTTAGCGGCTTTAACACAGCTAACATTTTACGATTTAACGACAATGGCAAGCGCCAACGTAGCTATGAACTTGGTATTACCTATAAAGCTTATCAGCGTTCAGGTTATAACAAATGACTCGAAATTATTTTTGATATTTCTAGCATTGACGATTGGCCGGTAAATTCAAACTTCACTTTACCTAAGGCTGAAAAATAGATCTCTAATTCAGAATCGAGGTCGAAAGTGCCTGATGTTTCAATGGAGTAGGCAACAATATTTTTATAAGGCAGTGAGGTAAAATCTTTTTTACTGCCGGTAATACCTTGGACATTAACCGCTATTACGCGCTTATTGGTAAATACCACGCCGTCTCGCATGGTTTTATAAGCATCAACAACTTGCTCATTTTCAAGCAATAAATCAGTAACTTTTTCAGCATAATCTATATCTTGTTTTAACTTGAAAAAACCTTTGTTATTAAAATCAATCATCGAACTTCCTTATCATAGTGAAGCATTAATTATTGTTAGCATGTTAAACACTAACACCCATTGTTCGTTTTTGTGGTTGTGTTAATTAACAGCATGATACTAGGTGGCTAGCTAGAAAACATGCCAAATATCACATATTGTGTGACTATCAGCAATAGCGGTTTTTTTTGTTTATCAAGTTTTGATAACGATGCTTTGCCATTTAGTGACGAAAACAAATGTTAGTTTTAGGTTATCTAGAAAGGAAATCCACACATAGCGTTATGTGTGGATTAGCGTATCGAAAATTCAGCGATTGTTTCGCTTTATTTTATTAATTCGTAAATGGCAAAGCTAAGGGCTGGCGTGTTAAGCGTTGTACTGCCGTTTTTTGATGCCTGCAAGCTACTGCTACCAGCAACTAAGCGATAATTATTGCTGGTGACTGCAATATCCGCTTCGGCAGATTTATCACTGGTATTAAAGGCGATTAACATTTCTTGTCCGACACCTGCCGTGTTTTTACTAGCCGCTAAACTGCGTGTAATGGCAAAAATAGCATTGTCGTCAGCTTGAAATATGGTCTTTTGTTCGCCTCTACGAAGTGCAGGATAGCGATAAAAAATATCAGCGTATTTAGCGAAGCTCTTATAAATAGGGTGTTGGGTGTCAAAATTATCATCAGCAGTTGTAGCATCGGTTGCCAGTAAGTCATCGTCATTATAACTGGCCACGAGTGATGGCATCATGTCTTGGCGAGCTGCTTGGTCGCCACCATCACCAACAAAACCTTGTTCATCACCGTAATAAATAATCGGTACGCCACGCATAAAGTAAGTCATGGCGTGCGCAAGCAAAGTGCGTTTAACCATTTGCTCTTCACTGTAGTTGAATTGGCTTTGTTTTAGCATGTAAGCAAAGCGACCCATATCGTGATTACCGGTGAAGTTCATTAGTTGATTGGCATCGCTGTCGTGATCAAGATAATCGTTATCATTAGCAAATAATGTGGCTAATACTTTGGTGCCTTTTTGCTCTATTAAGCTCTGTGTCATCGCGCTTTGAAAGCCAAAGTCTAATACCGATTGCATATTGCCGGCGGTGGTATATTCACTCAATTCTTTACTGGTAAAGCTATAGACTTCGCCAAACATAAAGAAGTTTTTGATGCCGGCTTCTTGCGCATGTTTAACGAGTTCAGGCGAGAACTCAGCCCAAAATTCAGTGTTAACATGTTTTACCGTGTCAATACGAAAGCCGTCAGGTTTAAATTCAGTGATCAGGTTTTTGAAAATATCGATCATACCTTTAAGCACTGCTGGATTATTGGTATCAATATCGTCAAGCCCTGCGAAGTCACCACGTTTTGAGCTTTCACCTTGCCAAAATGAATCACCTTGGTTGTGATAATATTTTGTCTCATTTAACCAAGCAGGGGTTTTTAATTGCTCTTGGCCTTTTGGAATAACCGTGGTGTATTTATCACCGGCCGCTAATTGCGCTAGGGATTTAAACGGACAGCCTTTATCTGTTTCGACTAACCATTGTAAGCCGTCTTCACCATGACATTGCGTGTACTTAATCACGTCAGCGGTATGATTGGTAATAATGTCAAAATAGATTTTGATATTTTCAGTATGGGCGCTGTCGATAAGATCCCTTAAATCATCATTGCTGCCTAAATGCGGGTCAATTTCGGTAAAATCTAACACCCAGTAACCGTGATAGCCTGAGCTATCGGCTTGCATGGCTTGATTACGCAAAATGGGTGTTAACCAAATAGCCGAAATCCCTAATTCTTTTAAGTACGGGAGTTTGTCTTTCAGACCTTGAATATCGCCGCCATGGAACATGCCTTTGTTGGTTTTATCGAAACCACCGGCAGAAATAGGCTGAGTTTTTGAGCCGAGATCATTGTCGGTATCGCCATTGTTAAAACGGTCAGGCATAACGAAATAAAATACTTCTTCTTGTACATCGCGTTCAAGGTAATGAGGCAAATCAGCCGCTGTTTTGTTAGTCATACTTGACGACTTTTGAACTTCAACCACCGTTTTACTTTTAACTTCTGCTTCATTTTCATTGCCTGTGATGCCGGCATTTCCACATGCCATTAAGCTCAGCGAGATAGCCGTTGAAAACAGTAATCTAGATATTTTATTTTTTTTATACATATTATCTATCCTATTTATTTGTCTGGTTAAGAGCGAGGGCGCGCTGCTCTCATTGCTGTTGCTAAATCAGTTACTGACTCGGTTTGAGAAAATTCTTCAATACTAACGGGCAGTTTTTGTAGCCAATTCGGATGTTCATCAATGGTGCCTGGAATATTAACTTGCTCGATAACATCTAAGGTATCTTCCAATGGGATTAACTGAATATGGCTTGGCGCTTGTGCCATGTATTTTTGCACGGCGAGGTTAAGCTCACGGTTCATTTTTGCCGGCGCTTGCTCTGGTGCTTTACTGATATCGATAACCTGTAAATCATCTAAGGCAGAAATCAGTAATTGCCGGTCTTCAATGCGGCTATTGCGTTCGTTTTGACCCATTTCCTCATTCGGATAAAGGTTGAGCTTTTGACGCCACTCCAGATCTTTACCTGTCCACCAACCGGCCAGTGTTGGTAAATCATGTGTTGATACCGTTACCATAGATTGGGCTGGGTAGAGCTCTGGACGCATAAAGAAGCCTGAGTCCCAACGTTCGAAAAATAGTACTTTGTATGACAGTAAGCCTGCGCGCGCCATTATTTCGCCAAAACCGTCTGGCACTGTACCTAAATCTTCACCGATAACCACACAGTTATTACGACGAGATTCTAGCGCTATAATGCGTAAAATGTCTTCTAATGGAAAGGTAATGTAAACCCCTTCGTTAGCTTTCATACCTGGCGCAACCCAATATTGGCGCATCAATCCGAGAATGTGGTCAATACGCAAAGCACCGGCATATTGCATATTGCTGCGCAACGCTTTAACTAGCGGTTGGTAACCTTGTTTTTGTAGCGCAACAGGATTGATTGGCGTTAAGCCCCAGTCTTGCCCTAAGGTGTTCATGGCATCAGGTGGTGCACCAACCGCAGCGCCGGCAACATAAACGTCTTTGTCTGACCAAACATCAACACCAGAGCCATCACAACCTACCGCTAAATCTAGGTATAAGCCAATTGGCATACCTAATTCTTCGGCTTTATTGGCAATTGATTTTAGTTGACGGTGAGCAAGCCATTGCACGAAACAAAAGTAGTTAATACGGGTTTTATTTTCTTGCTGAAAGGCCTTTACTTCATCGCTGTTTGGTGATTGAAAAGCGCTTGGCCAACTTGTCCAACCATAGGCATTGAAGTCGGTTTTTCTAAAATGTTCATAAAGCGCTTCAAAGGTGGCAAGTTGTAATAAGTCAGCGCCTTGGCTAGTCATAAAGTCGTTAAACTCTACCGTTTCGTTTTGCTTAGTAGTGATAAAGTCTTGATATAAAATCTCTAATAAATCGAATTTAATATCGGCCACAGCAGGGTAGTCAATCAATTGGCTTTGTTTTGCGTAGACAATTTTGTTTTGAACTTCTTCACTATTAAAACGAGCTTGTGCTGCTTGGCAGGAAGCAAAGTTGGGTACTTGTTTAACGTCAATATAAAGGGTGTTCAAAAAACAACGACTGGTTGGCGAATAAGGGCTGCGATGCGCTGGGTTGTTTTGGTACAACGGATGTAACGGATTCAAACCAATGGCTGAAGCTTGTTGCGCGGCTGATTTTTCAACCAACTTAGCTAAGTCGCCAAAGTCGCCCATGCCTAAGTTATCTTTACTGGTTAAAGAATATAGCTGTGCTGCATAGCCCCACATTTTATCGCCTGAAGCTTCTTGTGGGCTGTAACACGTTTGTGGGGCGAAAATTAATGGGCAGCTTGCCGTGTTTTCACCATAATGTAGCGTGAGTTGATGATAGCCTTGTGCTAGCGTTGGCAGTGGCAATGCGTATTTAATAAAGCGACAGCCGTCAAAAGTGGCAGAGTCTACTGTGGCTAACTCGCTAAGTGCAAGCGTGTCGTTAACCTTTTCACCTGACTCTAAACAGATTTCCCAGCTAAGTTGCTTGGTATCTGAGTTAGCAATACTAATGATAATATGGTGCTGCTCAGCTTCCTGCTTGGCAATGTGCGCAGGAGGTAACATGTTGCACCATGTCGTTTGCTCTAATTCAGCAATGCTGGTGCTGATTTTATCATCGGATGAAAGATCGTAACCCATAGCGTTAAGTAACGAGTGTCTCGCCTCATCTTTGGCATAAACTAGCTCGCCATATGAATTAATGTATGTCGGATGAAAGCCAACGAGTTCGGCAAGTTTCTCAATTAAATTCATTCTATGTTTCTCTTTGCTTATCGCTACGCAGATTCGCGTGAGCGCTATGATTTGTCAAATTTGATTTGGCTGACGCTGAGTCAATGTTTTGCTGGTATTGCGGGCCAAAAAAGCTCAGCACTAAGCAACTATGTGCAGCAATAGAGATCGTTGATGCGGTAATATTAAGTTGCTCAGTGTTTGATTTTGTAATACTTGTTTGTCTCGTATGTACTGGTGAAGTGATTACTTCATCAGCGGTGTTGATCAGTTGCTGCCAGTAACCGTTAAGTACTGGCAGTTGATAATCTATCTCACACGGATGCGCATTGAAAATAACTAAAAGAGCGTCATCTTGGATGGCACCTTCAGTATTTTCTGATAATTGCTCGTCGGTTTGTGCAAGTAGCATGGCAAAGCATTTCACTTCTTGGTCTTGCCAATCCGATGCTTGCATATACTCGCCGTGGCAATTAAGCCAATCAATATCTTTTAAAGTGGTTTTATCCGAGATTTGTTGACCGTGATGATAATGACTACGGTTCAATAACGGGTGCTGTTTTCTTAATTGAATAAGTTGTTTAACAAACGCTATTTCATGACTTTTACTGGAACTTTTGTTGCTATTTTCTAACGTTAAGTGCGACCAATCTAACCAAGATATTTCATTGTCTTGGCAATAAGCATTGTTGTTGCCCATTTGGCTATTAGCCATTTCATCACCAGCAAGCAGCATGGGGGTGCCTTGGGAAATAAATAGCGTGGTTAATAAGTTGCGTTTTTGTCTGGCTCTAAGGCGGACAATAGTCGCATTATCAGATGCACCTTCATGACCGAAATTACAACTAAAGTTACTGCCATGGCCATCACGGTTGTTTTCGCCATTGGCTAAGTTATCAGGGCTTTGATAGCTGACTAAATCTTCTAGGGTAAAACCGTCGTGAGAGGTAATAAAATTGATACTGGCGCTAGGGCGACGACTGGGTTGTTCAAAAATATCACTTGAACCATGTAAACGCGCAGCAAACTCAGGCGCAATACCTAGATCGCCTCGCCAGAATCGTCGACAAGTATCACGAAATCTGTCATTCCATTCCAGCCAGTTTTTATCAAAGCGACCTAATTGATAACCGTCTTGACCAATATCCCAGGGTTCGGCAATCAGCTTAGTTTGGGCTAAAACAGGATCTTGTTTTAATGCGCTAAAGAACGCGCTGTTTGCATTGAAATGAGGCGTTTCTCGGCCTAAGATCGTGGCGAGATCAAAGCGAAAACCATCAACGCCCATGGTTTCTACCCAATAGCGTAAGCTGTCAGTGACTAACTGTAATACCCGTGGATGGGCAATGTTTAAAGTGTTGCCACAGCCAGAATAGTTTTCATAAAAGCGTTTGTCTTGGTTTTGTAAACGATAATAACTGGCGTTATCGATACCTTTAAAACTTAAGGTTGGCCCAAGTTCATTGCCTTCAGCGCTGTGGTTGTAAACCACGTCGAGCATCACTTCAATACCATGCTGATGAAACGTTTCTACCATGGCTCTAAATTCATCAATACTTTCTGCAGCACCCTTGGCATAACAATAACTTGCCTGCGGTGTGAAAAATGACACGCTGTTATAGCCCCAATAATTACTGAGGCTTTTTTCTTCAATAAATGCTTCATTTAAAAACTGATGAACGGGCATTAATTCTATGCTAGTAACACCGAGTGCCACTAAGTATTCAACAATATGTTCATTTGCCAAACCAGCAAAAGTACCTTTTAATTCAACCGGAACATTGGGGTGTTGTGCGGTAAAACCTTTTACATGCATTTCATAAAGAATGCTGTCGCGTTGGCGAACTTGTGGATGAGTGCTACATGGCTCAACAGCGTTTGAGTCAACAACAATGCACTTAGCCATGGCCTTGGCATTGTCTTGAAGATCTAAGGTTAGATCCTGTCGAGGACATTGAGTTGAATTTCCGTCATCAGCGCTACTTGGCTGATAGGCATAATGTAAAGGCGAGTTTTTAACTTCGCCATGCAAGGCTTTTGCATAGGGGTCGAGCAATAATTTTGCCGGATTAAAACGATGGCCATTGTGCGGCTCAAAGGGGCCGTAAACACGATAACCATAGAGTGCGCCGGGCTTGATGCCGGCCACAAAACCATGAAAGATATCATCGGTATATTCGGGTAATACTAAACGTTGTATTTCATTTTCACCATTTTCATCAAACAGGCACAATTCGACCTTTTCAGCATGGGCTGAAAATAGCGCGAAGTTAGTACCGCTGCGGTCATTTTGTTGGTCGCCAGAGATAAAACTCGCGCCAAGCGGAAAACAACGGCCTGATGTGATAACAAATTGGCTCACAGGATCAGTTCGCTCCTTGTAAGCAAAATATTACCGTTGCCATGGGCGGAACCGTCACTTTTATTTGATGAGGTTGTCCTTGCCACGGCGAGTTAATACTTTGTAATGGAAAAGAATTACCTTGGCCTGAGCCAGCGTAAATTTCCATGTCGGTATTAATGAGTTCTTTATAGCTGCCTGCTTCAGGTACACCGACGGTAAAATTTTGTTGAGCTTGAGTACTGAAATTACACAGCACAACTGCGGGCGAAGTGCCGTTATCGCCAAAGCGAATAAAGCTGTAAATAGACTGCTGCGCGTTTTCATGATCTAACCAAGTAAAGCCTTGTTGCTGGCAGTCTTTTTGATAGAGCGCAGGTGTTGTAGTGTAGACCTTATTTAAGTCTTGCACTAAACGTTGTACGCCGCTATGCCAATGAATATCGAGTTGATGCCAATCGAGTGCTTTATCGTGATCCCACTCTTTGCCTTGTGCAAATTCACAGCCCATAAAGAGTAATTTTTTACCGGGATGCGCCCACATAAAACCATAATAGGCACGTAAATTGGCAAATTGCTGCCATGCATCGCCCGGCATACGGGCGATAAGAGAGCCTTTGCCATGCACCACTTCGTCATGACTTAGCGGTAGAACAAAGTTTTCATCGAAGGCGTAAACCAAAGAAAAACTTAACTCATTATGGTGATGTTGACGATGCACCGGATCGCGCTTCATGTATTCTAGGCTGTCGTTCATCCAACCCATATTCCACTTGTAACCAAAACCTAAACCGCCATTGTCGGTAGGGCGAGAAACCCCAGGCCATGATGTAGACTCTTCAGCGATAGAAAACGTGCCGGGGTAGAGCGAGTAAAGTTCTTCATTAAAACGCTTTAGAAAATCAACTGCTTCTAGATTTTCACGACCACCGTGCTTATTAGGGATCCATTCACCTGCTTTACGGCTGTAATCTAAGTACAACATCGATGCGACAGCATCAACGCGAATACCGTCAACATGGAAAGTGTCAAGCCAATGTAAGGCACTAGCACGTAGAAAGTTGGCGACTTCGACGCGACCGTAATTATAAATTAGGGTATTCCAGTCAGGATGATAGCCTTGGCGAGGGTCTGCATGTTCATATAAATGGCTGCCATCAAATTGGGCAAGACCATGTGGATCACTTGGGAAATGGCCGGGCACCCAATCAATTAACAAACCTAAGTTCGCTTGGTGACATTGATCAACAAAGTATTGAAAGTCTTCTCGGCTACCAAAACGCGAACTGGGTGAAAATAAACCCACCGGCTGATACCCCCAAGAACCGTCAAATGGAAACTCGCTGATTGGCATTAATTGCAGATGCGTAAAACCCATCTCTAAGGTATAGGGAATAAGCTTATCGGCAATGGTGCGATAGTTTAAATACTGATTGTTTTCATCTCGTTGCCATGAGCCTAAATGCACTTCATAGATAGAGATTGCCGCGTTGTGGGCATTACGCTTTGCGCGCTCGCTCAACCATCGTTGATCTTGCCATGGGTAGTCATGTTCATTGGCGACAATGGAGGCGGTATCAGGTCGATACTGCGCTTGTAGACCAAACGGATCGGCCTTTGCCGGCTGTAAGTTACCGGCATGATCCTTTATTTCAAATTTGTATAAGGCGCCCGCGTCAATGTTCGGGATAAATAGCTCCCAATAACCGCTACTTTCGCTATGCTCAATCGCGCTATCTCCAACTTGACAAGAAACCATTGGGTGGCAACGACCATCCCACTGATTAAAGTCGCCAATCACGCTAACATGACTAGCATTTGGTGCCCAAACGGCAAAGCTACAGCCACTAACTTCTCGTCCTGAGCATGTCTTTAAATTTGTTAAGTGTGCGCCAAGTTTTTTATAGGCGTTTTGGTGACACCCTTCACGTAATAAATGTAAGTCGAGTCCGCCGAGTACTTGTGTTGATGAAAAGGCAAAAGCGTCATCACAGATAACGCTTTGCTTCTCGCCGTTGATATGACGGGTGATTTTCAGTTGATAATCAAAAGCTTTCTTTCTTCTCAACTTGAGTGAGTACAAACCTTCTGCGGCAATCGGCTTTAATTTACCGAGCGACTTTTGTGTTTTGCTATCGAGTATTTCAATAACGCATTCAACACCGCCCTCAACCCCACCCTCAATGGCGGCATCAGTGGCCTTATGGTTAATCAAGTGCGGCAGAAAAACCGTGATCACCAAGTAGCCTTTTGCAGACTCGGGGTGTAAACCCAAAACCTGATGTGGCTTAGGATGACTAGCGTTTAACAAGCTAGATATATCACGATTTTTTACTGCCATTGTTTGTCCTTTATTTTCTCTAACTAGCAAATGTTGATAGTAATAACAGCGGCAAGTATTGCTCACCGCTGTTATCTATCGATAAATATTTATCGATTAAACGCCTAGCACTAAATGCTCGGTGTTAAATGCCAAATGTTTTGTACGTAGTCATCAATTGAGCGGTCAGAGTTAAATTTACCCATTAGCGCGGTATTTAAAATCGCCATTTTTGCCCACTGTTGCTGATTCTTATAGGCACTATCTAGTGCTTGATGGGCATTAGCATAGCTTTGAAAATCTGCTAATACTTTGTAAGGGTCGCCACCGGCTAAGAAGCAGTGTTTAAGGCCTGATAGTTCCCCCGGGTTACCTGGTGTAAAGTAATCCGTGTCTAACCAATCTAAACAAGCACGAATTTCAGCGCTATTTTCGTAATACTCGTGCGAGTTATAACCTTTTTCATCAAGCGCTTTCACTTCATCAACCGTTAAGCCGAAAATAAAGATATTGTCGTCGCCCACTTCTTCAGCTATTTCAATATTAGCGCCATCAAGTGTGCCAATAGTTACTGCACCGTTAAGGGCTAGTTTCATATTGCCAGTACCAGAAGCTTCTTTACCGGCAGTTGATATTTGCTCAGAAACATCAGCTGCGGGAATGATTTTTTCGGCTAAACTGACGCGGTAATTTGGTAAAAACACTACTTTTAACTTGTCTTGAATACGAACATCGTTATTAATTTTTTCAGCAATTTTATTGGTTGCGTAAATAATCTCTTTTGCTAGTTCGTAGCCTGGTGCGGCCTTAGCGCCAAAGATAAACACGCGAGGTTGCATATCGAGTTCTGGGTTCGCTAATAATCGACGGTATAACGCGATGATATGTAACAAGTTTAAATGTTGGCGTTTGTATTCATGTAAACGCTTAATTTGTACATCAAAAATTGCGTCAGGGCTTACTGTAATACCGGTTAGTGTTTTAATTTCTTTAGTTAAGGCAATTTTGTTTTGATGTTTTATTGCCATAAACTTTTTCTGGAATGTTGCGTCATCAGCAAACTTTGCTAGTTCGCTTAAGCTGTTAAGGTCTTTCGCCCAGTCACCGTCGATAGTTTTATCGAGTAATTCAGCTAGTAAAGGGTTACAAGCTTTTAACCAACGACGTGGCGTAATACCGTTAGTCACGTTAGTTAATTTTGTTGGCCATAATTGGTCAAATTCAGGAAATAGATCTTGTTTCACTAAATCAGAGTGAATTTGTGCCACGCCGTTAACTTTATGAGAAGTAACAACACAAAGGTGCGCCATGCGTACTTTGCGTTCATGACCTTCTTCAATCAGTGATAAGCGCGCACGCATTTCATTATTGTTTGGCCAAAGCGCTTCAACATCGTTATTTAAAAACGCTTCGTTGATGCGGTATAAAATCGTTAAATGGCGCGGTAATACACGTTCAAATAATGCTACTGACCATTTTTCAAGGGCTTCAGGCAATAATGTGTGGTTAGTGTAAGCAAAAACTTGCTGACAAATACTCCAGGCGTTGTCCCAATCAATGTTTTTGTCATCGATTAATGTCCGCATTAACTCAAGTATGGCGATAGTGGGGTGGGTATCATTTAACTGAATCGCCACCTTTTCACAAAATGTTGGCCAGTTTTTACTATCGCTAATTAAGCCGTATTGGTTTTCAAAACGGGCGATAATGTCTTGTACTGAACAAGCACAGAAGAAGTACTGTTGAACAAAGCGTAATTCTTTACCTGCGTCGTGTTCGTCATTTGGGTAAAGTACTTTAGAAACCGTTTCAGCGGCAACTTGCTGTTGGTGAGCATTTAAATAATCACCATTATTAAATAGATCCCAGTCAAAAGCGCTGTCAGCGCGACATTCCCATAAACGTAATGCATTTACCGTTTGTGAGTTATAGCCGACAATTGGCACATCCCAAGGAACACCTTTGAGCATTTTACCTGCATGCCATACTGATTTTGTAGTACCGTCAGCTTGAGCAATTTCTTCAACATGACCATAAAGCGGAATAGTTTGGCTTGATTCAAGACGACAAACTTCCCACGGGCTGCCAAATTCACGCCACATATCAGGGGTTTCAATTTGGTGACCATCAACAAAGCTTTGTTTGAATAAACCGTGTTGATAATGTACGCCGTAACCCATAGCGTTGTAATCAAGTGTTGCTAGTGAATCTAAAAAACAGGCTGCTAAACGGCCTAAACCGCCATTACCAAGGGCAAGATCAGCACCTTCTTCACATAAGTCAGCCAACTCAAAGCCCATTTTTTGTAGCGCTTTTTCTGTATTGGTATATAAACCTAAGTTATGTAAATTGTTAGATAGCAAACGGCCCATTAAATATTCGAGTGATAAATAGTTAACTGACTTTGCTTCATTTTGATTTTGACGGGCTTTAGTGCTCTGTAATTTTTCAACGATAATGTCGTTAAGCGCGAGTGACGTTGCACGCCAATAAGCGGGTTTTTGGTTAGCACTGCTTTGTTCACCCATGGTGAACTGTAAATGGTGTTCGATACGTTGGCTAATGTCTGCCACAGTGATTGATTGTTTATTGCTTTTTACTGCAGGCTTTTTAGTTGACGCTTTTGTTTTGGAAACCATATAACTACAAACTCTTCTTTCGGACATTATTATGTCGGTAAATTAATGTCGGTAAATTAATCTCGGTAAATTTTCACCGCTGCGATTTGGCAGCAAGATGAAAATACGGCATGTCTAGTATTAGTCCCTTAATGCGACAACATGTAATTGATGGAGCGACAATCAAGTTATAATTTTATTTTTTAAAATTGCGTTCGGACAATAAATTAGCCAGTGGCAACTTAACGCTCAATATATTTATGCATTTAATCTGTAATTTAACTGATGAATTAATTATGCCGATGTCTGACGGTAGAGCAATGAACTACATACGTATGCACAGCAGATATTTTTGATATTGCGCATGCATACGTATGTATTTTTTATCTATTACTGAAGTAAACTTCTCGATTGTCGGTCTATCCTTATAGTGTGCTTATATAAACGATTTATAGAAAATTAGTGTTAGCAACTTTCAGGTAAAATTGAGGCGTAAGTAATGATATTCGCGACATTGCATCACTAATTAAATTATGTACTTAGCCAAAGTGCTCGGTTAAGATGAGTTAATAATTTTCACTTGTAGGTAAATTGTGAAATCAAAACAAACATCATTTGATATTGCTTATCGTGCTGGCGTTTCTCAATCGACAGTATCTCGAGCATTACGTAATAGCCCTTTAGTTAATGAAGAAACACGTCGTCGTGTGCAAGAAATTGCGGCAGAGCTGAACTATAAAGTCGATAAAAATGCCAGCAGTTTACGTACGCAGCAAAGCGGTACTATTGCGCTGTTATTGTTTGAAGACCCCACCAATGATGACTCATTAATAAATCCTTTCTTTTTATCGATGCTAGGCAGTATTACTCGTGCTAGTGCGAAAAAAGGTTATGACTTATTAGTATCATTTCAACAAATGAGTAATGATTGGCACGCCGATTTTGAAGATACTCGTAAAGCTGACGGTATTATTTTATTAGGTTACGGTGACTACACCGACTATGAAGAAAAACTGGTACAGTTAATCAAACAAGAAACCCATTTTGTGCGTTGGGGCGCTGATGTTAAAGGATTGTCGGTTGTTTCTGTTGGTTGTGATAATTTTCATGGCGGTTACCAAGTGACCGAACATGTGATTAACAAAAACCGTAAAAACTTTGCGTTTTTAGGTGGTGTTACTACTGGCTCACCAGAATTCTTAGACAGATATAAAGGTCATTGCCAAGCGCTGAAAGATAATAATTTGGCGGTTGATAGCAAGTTGCAAATTGATGCGGTTTCAACTGACGAGTCAGGTTATCTTGCCGCTAAACAATTACTTGAAAATGGTGTTACTTTTGATGCTATTTGCGCCGCGAGTGACTTAATTGCCATTGGTGCGATGCGCGCCGTGCAGGAGGCGGGTTATAATATTCCCAAAGATATCGCGGTTGTTGGCTTTGATGATATTGCCACGGCAAGTTCTACCTTTCCAGCTATGACCACTGCCAAGCAAGATACCGTATTGGCTGGTGAGCTATTAGTTGATAAGCTACTGCAATTAGTGCGTGGCGAAGAGGCGCAAACCCAACTTATGCCAACCACTTTAGTGGTGCGTAAGTCTTGCGGTAGTTAAGCTTTTTAAATCTAACTAGGCTTGGTATGGTGTAAAGTCTTTTACCGTGCCGTGGTCACATTTAACACAATTGAGTTGCTGACCTAACTTTTCCATTCTCGTGGCTTCATTTATTACCCAAGGGCGATTAACAAATGGCGGCTGATGACGGACATGTTGATTGTGGCCACATTGTAATTTAGCAACCCAATGATTTTCTTCGTCGGTAGTAAAGCCAATTATTGCTTGTAACATAGTGAGATTTTCTTGATTAATATTACGAGAATAGGGTGTTAATTTTTCGTATTTGGTTGCCAGTGCATACCTTCACATTCCGGACGACTTAGCACAAAGCCAAACTTTTTATAAAGCTCGGGCACATCAGCCAGTAGGGTGATATAAGCACCTTCAGGTGCGTTTTCATTTAGGTATTGCATAATATTTTGCATAACGATACGCCCTAAACCTTGGCCTTGATATTGTGGGTCGACCGCAACATCAACAATTTCGAAATTCAATGCGCCGTCGCCAACCACTCGGCCCATAGCAACTGTGTTATTGTCGATGATTAGGTGCACACCAAACAAACTGTTAGGTAAGGCTTTTTTAGCCGCTTCTACAGGACGAGGCGTTAAGCCGGAAATCACTCTTAAACGTAAAAAATCAGCTACTGCTGCCACTTCTTTAATAACTTTTACTGTCATGATTTCCTGCTTTATTATGCTTACGGCTGAATATTAAAAACGATAACTTGCTTCGACACTGACACCATTAATGGTAATGTTGCTGCCAAGGTTTACCACATCATAGCCTATTTTTAGACCTATCCCCATATCATACTGATGCTTCCAACCCGCTGAGAAACCAAAGTCTGAACCGTCGTCACTGAAAACGGTTTTATTGTCATCAATAATGTCATAGTCGTATTGCAGGGCATTAATTTGCACGTAGAAGCTATTACGCTTTGAAATAGGGTATTGCGCCTTAGCGCTGATCATGAAAGCGTTATAGTCGAGTTTTGAATCGGTAAAAATATCAGCAATGCTAGTAAATGAATTACTGTCACCATTTAAGTAACCAGCTCCAACGGCGAAATACTCATTAATATGGTATTGATATGACAAGGTGTAATGCGCTGTAGTGACGTCATTTAACTCACGGGTGTTGTTATTGTTTTCAGTGTCAATAGCACTAAAATCAACTTGAACACCAACAACATGAGGAGATTCTTGCGCCAAAATAGTTGTTGATGTCATTGAGAGTGCGAGCAGGCTAAATTTTAAAAAATGATGCATAGTATTTATCTATATTCAAAAGTTAACGGGATGTTAACTAAAAACTTAGTGAAATACTATGCTTTGTATCGATTGCAACTTGTTAAGCTAAGGGATTCTCATTATTGATATTCAGGTTCTTTTACTCTTAACGTTAATAAGCCCGCAAATACCATACTTACGCCGCCAATAACTAATGAGTATACAGGTTGGTTATCGAAAACTTTGGTGATCAGGAAGCCTAAAACACTTGCCGCTAAAATTTGTGGCAAGACAATAAAAAAGTTGAATATTCCCATATACAAGCCCATTTTTTTAGCTGGTAAAGCGTTAGCTAAAATAGCGTATGGAATTGATAAGATAGAAGCCCAAGCGAAACCGATACCTATCATGGAAATAATCAGTAAGGTTGGATCTTTAATAAACATGAAGGAAATAAAGCCAGCACCACCTAAAAATAGGTTAATCATATGGGCGATACGTAAATTAAAGTACTTAACCACCATAGGAATGCAAATAGCAGCAAATACAGAGGTTAGGTTGTAAGCTGAAAATAGCACACCGACCCAGTCAGCACCTTCATTAAACGCCGCCGACGTGACATCAGAACTACCAAAATGAAAATCAGTCACCGCTGCCGTGGTATAGGTCCACATCGCAAAAAATGGAAACCATGAGAAGAATTGTACAAAGGCTAATTGCTTCATGGTTTGCGGCATGGAAAATAAATCTGACATCACTTGTGCAAAACCATTTTTACTATTATTTTTTGCCATCAAGCCGGCTACTAGCTGACAAATGGCAAAGAAACAAAAACCGCCAGCAAGAATAAATAAATTTTTATCAAGTTTTTCGACATTTAATGCGACTAAAGCAAAGCTTACAATCCCAACCACTAACCAAATTAAGCCGCCAGTGATATATTTTTTTGCACTACGGGCAATAATATTTTCTTCACTATAATCTTTATCTTCTGCTTCTTGAAAGGCCTTTAGCTCGGCTGGAGAATATTCTTTAGTAGAATAAATGGTCCATAAAACCGCGAGTAAAAAGACCACGCCACCAGCATAAAAAGCAAATTTCACGGTGTCGGGCAACATGCCGGGCTCAGCAACATTGCTAATGTCAAACCAGTTGGTCATCATCCAAGGAAGTGATGAGGCAATAACCGAGGCAACACCAATAAAGAAGCTTTGCATAGCATAGCCCATTGCACGTTGTTTTCTCGGCAACATATCACCAACAAAGGCCCTAAAGGGTTCCATAGACACGTTAATCGAGGCATCCATTATCCATAACATGCCTGCTGCAACCCATAACGTAGGGGAGTTAGGCATAATAAATAACGATAAACTAGCGGCTATAGCACCAAAGAGAAAATAAGGTTTACGTCGACCTAAGCGATTCCAAGTATTGTCACTAAAATAGCCAATAATCGGTTGAACAAGTAGCCCCGTTATTGGAGCGGCAACCCATAAAATCGCCATATTTGAATAATCAGCGCCTAAGGTTTGAAATATTCGACTTACATTAGAATTTTGCAGAGCAAAACCAAACTGTATGCCCATAAATCCGAAACACATATTCCAGATTTGCCAAAAGTTGAGCTGAGGTTTTGTGATCATTTTTGTGGTCATCAGTGAACTCTTATTGTTATTAAGTATTCAAATAGGGAATTAAATTTTTAAACCCCATATTTAGTTCTGCTAAGTGCTAACTCTATTCAGTAATGAAAATCAACAAGCTTTAGAGGTGTTTTTAATGACAGCAGTTAACTTAACTTTATGCATATTACATCAGCGAGCAAATATCTGTATTTATTGCATACGTATTCACCTGAAGTATTTATTCAACCGTTAAGTTCATTATTGGCAGGCATGCGGTGTGAAATTTAAATCATTAAAAAATACTTTCTTACAAAATCTAACACTCCTACGTATAAAGGTAACAGTTTTTAAAAACTTAAGCCGCAGATTCAAATGATGTTTATCAATAAAATACCGCTAAATTATATTAATGGACTACACCATGAATACGGTAGCAAAATTACAAAACATATTAAGCCAAGTGATCAACATTCCATCTGAATCTATTTTCCTCAAAATGCCACTTATCGGTGAATATGCTGAGTTAGACTCAATGGGGATTATGACCTTACTGATGGAAATTGAGTCAGAATTTTCAGTTGATATAAATGATATAGATTTATCGATGGAAACATTTGCAAGCTTTGATAGCCTGCAACGTTCGGTGGAATCTGCTATCAACCTAAGGTTGACAGCTTAGTGACCATGAAAAACTCACTCGCCAATATGCTGATTTATTTAATCATTTCTTTTTTTAAATTATTTAAACGTCATCAGCGACAAAAAATGGCTAAGTTTATTGCTAGAAAAATTTTACGTCATGCAAAAAAAACTAAAAGCCGCGCAATGAGCAATATCTCGTTAGCTTTGCCAACCTTATCGGCTATCGAGGTTGAAGCGTTAGCGCTTGAGTCTTATGAAAATATTGTCTGTGGTATTTTTGAGTGTTTTTGGCTTGATGAAGTAGAAATTGATATCGAATGTGATGAAGCCACGTTGGAATTACTTCATAACGAAAAAGGCGCAGCAGTTGCTACTATGCACATGAGTTGCTACGAAATCGCGCCAATCATTATCGAGCGATTAGTGGGGAATGCCACCACTATGTCTAAAATACCGGCTTTTATAACATCAGCGAGTGATATTTATAAAAAATCGAATATTAAAGTGATTAATTCCAATGCACCTCATCCTTTTATCGAGCTATTGCGTGCGACGAAAGAAAATAATGTTATTTGCCTACACACTGATCACTTTTCAACGAATGTACCAGTAACCTTTTTTGGTCGAAAAACCAGTGCCCCGAGCGGTATTGCTATGGTGTCGGCTTATCAAAAAGTGCCCTTACTTATTTGTTATGCGACATTGCAAGCAAACGGTCGATATAAAGCGGTATTAGAAACGGTTACTGAAGTCCCCGTTGAAAATAATGAATTGGCTATTACACAGGCGATAGGCTCGGTATATCAACGTTTTGAAGAAATAATTAAAATCCACCCAGAACAATGGTATTGGTCATATAACCGTTGGCGTAGTTAATCTTATGGATATAAAAATGAATGCTCAACCGATAGTGGACACTGAAGAAGATCAATCTTCACATATAAAACCTTGGCCACGATTATTAGGTTATTTTGGTGCACACAAACTGAAACTATTGGTCGCGCTGTTAGCGTTATGCCTTTTTAGTATTGTTGATGCTGGCATGATCTATTTTGTTAAACCATTAATTGATGATGGCTTAGCGCTATCTAATGCTGAAACTCTTAAAACAGGGGCATTAGTTGTGGTGCTTATTTTTTTCTTTCGTGGTATCGCAGGCTTTGTTTATAACTATATATTAGCCTATGTCAGTAGTTATATTACTCATGATATTCGTCAACAAGCCTTTGAAAAACTACAGCGCTTACCTATGTATTATTTTGACGAATGTAACCGAGGGACATTAATCTCAAAACTTATTTATGACACTGAGCAAATTTCTAAAGCCACCTCAACTGCCTTAGTTACTGTATTTAGAGAAACGCTTATTGTGCTTGTTTTACTCGGGATGATGTTTTATCAAAGTTGGCAGTTGTCATTGATTTTCGTCATTATTGGGCCGCTAATCGCCATTATTATTGCCAAAGTGACTAAGCGTTTTAAGCAGGTCAGTGTTGCGCTGCAAAATAGTATGGGTGATATCACTAAAGTGGCGGACCAGTCGTTAAGTAATCATCAAGAGGTACTGGCGTATAATATGTCGGAGAAGTTGTCGCAACAGTTTTCACAAGCGAACAATAAAAATCGACGACAGATAATGAAATTAGCAACCGCTAGCGCGCTGAGTAACCCAACAATACAGCTGATTGCATCATTTTCAATTTCTGCGGTGTTGTTGCTTGCAAGTAATGAAAACATTATCAAAGAACTGACACCAGGCACATTTACCATGGTGCTATTCGCCATTGGTTCACTGCTGCGCCCTCTGAAACAATTGACGATGGTTAATCAACAATTACAAAGCGGTATTACAGCAGCTAACAGTGTTTTTGAGTTATTAGATAAAACAGAAGAAAACGATGGTGGTAGCAAATCGTTAACTGGAGATAGCTTCAGTATTAAATTTGAGCAGCTGAACTTTTCGTATCGCAAAAGCACGGCTAATATTTTAAACAATATTTCAGCATTTATACCAGCGAAAAGTTCAATTGCGCTTGTTGGGGCCACAGGAAGCGGTAAATCTACCTTGGCAAATTTGCTACTCCGACTTTATGACGCACCTGAGTCTTCAGTTTATATCGACAATACCCCAATAGAGCAGTATTCATTAGCATCATTACGCTCGAATATTGCCTTAGTTTCACAACAAATCGTCCTATTTGATGACAGTTTAGCGAACAATATTCTCTTTGGTTGTAAACGAAATGTTAGTCGTGCTGAGTTAGAAGATATCGCCGAACAAGCTAATGTTATGTCATTTGCATCGTTATTGCCGTTAGGTCTAGATTCTGCCATTGGCGAAAATGGCTGCTTATTGTCGGGTGGACAACGCCAGCGTATTGCAATCGCTCGCGCCATGCTAAAAGATGCGCCGATTGTCATTTTAGATGAAGCGACCTCAGCATTGGACAATAAGTCAGAGTTTTTAATACAACAGGCATTCGCTCGCTTAGGTGAAAATAAAACCATGTTGATTATCGCGCACCGATTATCGACCATCGAGAATGCTGATCAGATTATCGTTTTAGATAAAGGTCATATAGTCGAACAAGGCCATCACAGCGCATTACTTTTAAATCGCAGTCATTATTATCAAATGCATCAACAACAATTTACTCAAGAAGAAAACTAGAGCCGCTATGTTATTACATGAATTATTAGAAAAATCCTCGGCATGTCAGCCGAATAAAAAAGCCTTAGGTCGAGAAAATCAATGGATGACATACCAAGAGTTACAAATAGCTTTTGAAACTGCGGCTAAAGCCCTGCAGCAATTGAACATTTGTAAGAATGATCGAGTGGCAATATATTTGCCTAAGGTAGAAGAGGCGGTTATAAGCTATTTTTCAGTCAGTAAAGTTGGCGGAATTTTTATCCCGGTTAATCCCGCACTAAAAGCGCGACAAGTTGCTCATATTCTAAATGATAGTACTGCAAAGGTACTGATCACCAACACGGCACGTTTAAGGCAAATGATAACGCAGTCGTTGACTGAGCAAGCTAACGCAAAAAGCTTAGCGAAGCTTGAGCAGATTATCCTTATCGATGCTACTGAGGACGATGACTTATGTGACGATGAATTTTCTGTCAATAAAGGCCATGGTGAATCAGTCAATATCATCAGCTGGCCTGGTTTTATGACACTTGGTAATAATACTTTAGTTTCAAGCACTTCAGATACGACTAGTCGCTCAGAGTATATCGGCAATGATATTATTGATAGTGATATCGCCGCTATCTTCTATACCTCCGGTAGTACGGGTAATGCAAAAGGTGTGGTATTAAGTCATCGTAATCTTGTGATGGGAGCAAAAAGTGTTGCGCAATACTTACCTTGTAAAAGCACAGATGTTATGGCGGCCATTCAACCCTTTAGTTTTGATTATGGTTTTAGTCAACTGACCATTTGTTTTTTAATTGGTGCTAGTTGTTATATGGATGAATATTTGTTTGAAAAAGATTTATTTGAGACTATAAAAAGACAAAAAATCACCACCTTAGCGCTAGTGCCACCGCTTTGGATAAAGTTGGCGCAAGGGTGTTGGCCGGCAGAAGTTGGCAAGAACATTCGCTACTTTTGTAATACTGGCGGCGCAATGCCAAGGTCGACACTATCAAAATTAAGAAACTATATGCCTAATGCCAAACCGTATTTAATGTATGGACTTACCGAGGCATTTCGTTCTTGTTATTTGCCGCCCGAACAACTTGATATTCGACCTGAATCATTTGGCAAAGCTATTCCTAATGCACAAATTACTGTTATTAATGAGCAAGGCGATGAATGTCGGCCCCATGAGCCTGGAGAACTTGTTCACAGGGGGGTACTTGTTAGCCAAGGTTACTGGAATGATGTCGAGCAAACCAAACAACGTTTTAAGCCAGCTGCGAATCTTTTGCCACAAGTACCTCTGACTGAAATGGCGGTTTGGTCGGGCGATGTGGTAAAAAAAGATGAGCAAGGTTTTTTATATTTCATTGGTAGAAAAGATGATTTGATCAAAACCTCAGGTTATCGCTTAAGCCCAGATGAGGTAGAGAATGTGCTTTATTTGCTTGATGATATCAGTGAGGCGATTGTGATTGGCGTTCCTCATCCTGTTTTAGGGCAAGCGCTTGTGGCAATTATTGTTGCTAAATCTGCAGAGTTAACCGAAAAACGTGTATTAAGACACTGCTTAGCCTCATTGCCGAACTACATGCTGCCAAAGCACATTGCTTTTGTGGATTCATTACCTAGAAATGCCAACAATAAATTTGAAAGAAATCATTGGAAAGCAGTATACAAAAATTTATTTGCCCGCTTAATCAATGAAAATATAAAAACTAATGATTTAGTCGAATCAACAGAATCAGTAAAGTCAGCAGAAGTGGGTATAAAAAATGAAAACGCATGACATCCATCATCGTCTTAATGTCGAAAATAATCAGCTTATATTTGCCGGAAAGAGCGCAGAAGAAATTATTGCTATTGCTGGTGGCACACCTTGTTATGTTTATGATAAATCGCTCGTTGTTAACAGAGTTAAAGCGCTGAGATCAATGTTACCTGAAACGGTTAAAATTCACTATGCAATTAAAGCTAACCCTTACGCGCCTTTAGTCGGCCAAATGGTAAACCATGTTGATGGTTTTGATGTCGCTTCGCATCAAGAATTAATTTTAGCGCTAGCTAGTGGCATGCCAGCAGCGAATATTAGCTTTGCCGGTCCTGGAAAATCATCTCAAGATTTAACTGCTGGCGTTGCTAGTGGTGTCATCATTAATGTTGAATCAGAGCATGAACTTAATCAAATTTATGCTATAGCTCAACAACAACAGTGTCGTGCGAATATTGCGCTGCGAGTAAATCCAAGTTTTGAATTGAAAAATTCAGGTATGTCGATGGCGGGCGGCTCAAAGCCGTTCGGTATAGATGCCGAAAATATTACTGCGATGCTAAAAAAATTAGACGTTGATAAAGTGAATATTAAAGGTTTACATATATTTACCGGTTCACAAAACTTAAATGCTGAAGCGTTAATGCAAGCACAATCTAATACTTTTGAGTTGGCTTATCAACTACTTAAAGAAACGGGTGTCGAAATAACCCACCTTAATATTGGCGGTGGCTTTGGTATTCCATATTTTCCCAATGAAAAAGCACTAGACCTTACCGCTGTTATTGATAATTTAACGAAACTGCTTGAAAAATATCAACCTTTGCTCGGCTTTAAAGAAATACATTTGGAGTTAGGGCGTTACTTGGTTGGTGAAGCGGGTATATATTTATCCCGAGTTGTTGATAAAAAAGTTTCACGGGGTAAAACCTACCTCGTTGTTGATGGCGGTATGCATCACCATTTGGCAAATTCGGGTAACTTTGGTCAGGTGATCCGTAAGAACTATCCTGTCGTTATGCCACAAGAGATGGGGCATAACGCACCTGAAAAAGTTAATGTGGTGGGGCCTTTATGTACGCCGTTAGATATACTAGCAAACCAGATTAATTTAGCGCCAGCTAAAATCGGCGATGTTATTGCTGTTCTGCAATCAGGGGCTTATGGCCCAACAGCAAGTCCGCAGCTGTTTTTGAGTCAACCACAAGTAAAAGAGCTCATGTTGTAGTTAATTTGAGTTCAGGTTAAGTAGGTTTCTCGCCATTGCTGCTCGTCAATGGCGTCATTTTCATTATTGAGTCGTTCAATAAAAGTAATACCATCAAGGTGATCCAATTCATGCTGAAAGATACGGGCAAGAAAGTTTGTAAGCGTTTTGTTATGTTTAGTGCCCGCTTCATCAAGGTAGCTGACATCAATACTCGTATAACGAGCGACAAGTGCTCGTTTGCCTTTAACACTTAAACAGCCTTCCCAGCCTAACGCTTGTTGTTCACTCGTCGAACGTATTTCGGGATTGATGATAACGCTAATGGGCAATAAAGGCGCGTCAGGGTAACGTTCACTTGGCGCTGAGCACATCAGAAATAGTCGCAGACTTTCACCCACCTGAGGAGCTGCAATACCAACGCCTTTAGCTTCGGCAACCGTTATTTTTAAATCGGTGATAAGTTGCTTAATTTGTTCTGAATTTATATCAGTAACTGGATTTGCTACTTGCGCTAAAACGGGCTCACCGCGTTGTAAAATGATTAAATTATTTTTTGGTCGTTGGCCATTATCACTCATGATTCTGCTTCATTTTCCTGATGACTTTTAGCATCATTAATATTGATAAGGGTTTGGTTGGTATTTTGCCTTTCTTTTGTAAAGTAAAACCCACTAACGGCGAACAAAATAACAATAAAAGGTAAGCTGGTTAATACCACAACATGCCAGCCCGCTTTAAATAAAATCCATCCCGCCATTAAAGAGGCTGTTGCTTGAAAGCCAAAAATAATAAAATCATTAATTGCCTGTACTTTATGACGTTCACTGGATCGATAGCTTTGGGGTAACAACGAGGTGCCGGTAAGAAAAAGAAAGTTCCAGCCTATACCCAGTAAAATTAATGCCCACCAATAGTGCATCACTTGCTCACCCGATAACGCAATAACCGCAACCACGGCGTAAATTATCGTTCCTGCGAGCATTAAGTTTTTTAAACCAATACGCTTTACTAACAAAGCGGTAAATAAGGACGGAATGAACATTGCCGCGATATGGCTTTGTATAACCCATTTTGTGTCGTTTAAACTATGACCATGTAAGTGGTGCATACTTAATGGTGTCGCGGTCATTAAGTAGCTCATTAAGGCAAAGCCAATAGCCGCTGATAATATCGCAATAATGAAAATAGGTTGCTTGATTATTTTGCTTAACGGTCGTATTTCACCATGGTTATCGCTTGGTTTTACTTCAGGATTGTTAAAATTTAACATTAATAGCATAGCCACTAAAAATAACCCTGCGAGAAACAAAAACGAGCCGGCATAACCATGTGGCGAGCTTAACCAGTCTTTGGCGGTAACGGCTATTTCAGGCCCTAGAAAGGCAGAAAATATGCCGCTTAACATTAATATCGATAATACAGTAGGCACGTCTTTAGTATTTGAAATGCTTTCAATTGCGGCAAAACGCAGTTGTTGAATAAAGGCCGTACAGGCACCAAAAAGTAAACTCGCGAAAACCAATAATTCAAAACTGCCATTTAGCGCGGCAAACATTGCCAATATTGTGCCGATAAAGCCGAGCGTAAAGCCGCTAAATGTCGCAAAGCGTCGACCTTTCTTTTTTGCTAATAAAGCCGCTGGAATTGCTGCACTGGCTACACCTAAAATCATTACCGTAACCGGTAACGTCACTAGTGCAGGGTCTGCGCCCATGCTGGTCGCCAAAATACCGCCAATAAAAACAATGACTGGCGAGGCCGCCATAACTAAAGGTTGCACCAAAAAAAGTAACCAAACATTCTTCGGTAGGGTGAACAGCCGTTGCAAGCCATAAAAGCTTAATAATAATAGCGTCAGCGTGATGATGATGTTTATTAACATTGCCTGCCCTTGCAGAAGTTAAGTTCAAGAGATACGTTAAACACCATGATACTGAAATTTTACTGCCGTGGGTAAAATTAGCGAGATTAACCGGCAATAAATCTTTTTAATTATTTATTATCAATCGCTAAGTCGAATGATAAACTGCGACCATAAAAATAATTTGTTTGTTAGGTAGATACTACTGGCGCGATATCACAGCCATGTAAGAGATGGCGAACATTTTATAAAAATTTAACTCAGCCAATAAAGAGTCGTAATGAAATTTAGCCCGTTAGTTCAAGAACTTATTGATTCCCTCAAATGTTTACCCGGTGTAGGAGCAAAATCTGCACAACGCATGGCATTCCATTTACTTGAACGAAACCGTCATGGCGGTAACAAGCTTTCACAAACCTTGGCGCGAGCAATGGAAAATATTGGTCATTGTCAGCAGTGTCGTAACTTTACCGAAGAAAATTTATGCGATATCTGCCAAAGCCCAAAGCGTAAAATAGCCACGCAATTATGTATTGTTGAAACACCGGCGGATGTTATTGCCATAGAACAAACCGGTGAATTTCAAGGTCGTTATTTTGTGTTGATGGGACATTTATCACCGCTTGATGGCATTGGCCCGGACGATTTAGGCTTAGATGTTTTAGAACAACAACTGGCAACGGGACAGTTTAGCGAAGTGATTTTAGCCACGAACCCGACAGTCGAAGGTGAAGCAACCGCCCACTTTATTGCTGAACTGACCCAAAAGCATGATGTAGACATTTCGCGTATTGCTCATGGTGTGCCGGTAGGTGGTGAGTTGGAATATGTTGATGGCAATACCTTGTCACACGCCTTATCAGGACGTAAAAACTATAGCTTTTAGCTTAGAGTTAGTCGCTTTTAATTAATCGTTATTAAGCAAGAGAACTTACCGTTAAAACAATATTTACGAGAGAATAAATATCTATATTACTATCAAAAACTTGTTGCGAATAAGCGCTATGCTTAGCTTTACTCTTTTTGTTGGCTGTACGTCAACAAACCAAGTAACACATATAGAGCAGGCTGATTCTATTATAAAATATAAAGAAAACCCTGATAAGCTAGGGCGTTTTTCTAATTTATACTCTAGCAAGAAAACCTATCCAGTGACTTGCCAAGAAAACTGTTATCAACCATCCAAGGCACTTGTATGTGAAAGCCCCGCTGAAAATTGTCGCTTTGTCGGTGAGCAATTTCGACCAGAGGTTAACACCGGTTTCACTTTTCGCTGGCTAGGACACGCAAGTTTTTATCTTAAAAGTTCCGAAGGAAGCACTTTATTGCTAGACCCCGTCAGCAAGCAATTTGACTGGCCGGTTGATTGGGCTTTTAGAGTAGCTAATGGTTTTTTTCGCCATGAACCTAAGTGGTTAACAAGCAGTGAACTCAAGGATGTCGATGCCGCTTTGTATTCGCACATTCATTATGATCATTTCAATAAAGGTGATATTAAAAATATCGGCACTAAGACGCAATACTTTGTGCCGTTAGGCTTTGGCGAGCATTTCCCTGATGACGGCTATAGCATTAATGAAATGACCTGGTTTTCAACCACTCAATTAGCTGAGTTAACCCTTAACTTTGTGCCTGCTCATCATTTTAGTAGCCGAATTTTAGTACCTTATGTTTATGAAGATAACGACGCTACGCTTTGGGGCGGTTGGGTTATTGAGCAACAAGGTAAACGAATATTTTTTGCTGGTGATACTGGCTATTCGAAGCATTTCATTGATATTCAACAGCGTTATGGCGACATGGATGTTTGCTTAATCCCTATTGCTTCTTATTATCATAAAGAAAACAGCGCATGGTATCGTTATGTGCATACCACGCCTGAAGATGCTTTAGTCGCCGCACAAGAGCTTAATTGTAAAGTGATGATCCCGTGGGGTTATGGTAACAATAGTTGGAAAATGGGCGATCATAGTTCGCATTCAGCCTTATTACGTTTATTAAAAATGCATAAAGAAATGAATTCTAAAATACCTTTGTATATATTGAATGAAGGTGAAGAAGTGAGCTTCTAAAAGATAGTTAACGAATATTTTTTCTAGCGATTTGTGAGCATATTGCATAGTCAAACGAGTAGCAACCGAGCATTTGATGGGCGTATCTTTACTTGTGTTGAGTGCACATCTTATTGATTAAGTTGGATCAGTTTCAATTGCTGATATAGCGTTAGCGACGATTGATTAACTTCTTTTGGCTTTATTTGCTTTAAGAGTAATTTGGCTTGTAAAAACTGTTTGTTTTGTTGCAGTGTTTCAATAAGTCGCAGCTGTGTATAGTTTTTAGCTGTTATCGCATAACCGCCAGATTTTACTGCTGGTTCCATCCATTGAAGTGCTTTTTTAAACGCTGTAATCGCACGTGAATACTCATTCTTACCTTGTAGTGCCCGTGCTATATTATGATAGCTTTCAGCTGTTGCTAATAGGTTACTTGCTTCAATGAAACCGGTTGAGGCATTTTGGTAATGGCTTAATGCTAAATCATAATCGGCAGTCTTAAAGTAGGTATGTGCAATAGCCGTTTGCAGGTTTGGAAAATAATGAGCAGGCCCCATTCTGGCTATACGTTGATTAATCCAATTGATGAATTCAATTGCATTTTTGCGCTGATTTAATTGATTATATAAAATAATAATTTCTGCATATCTTGCCGCATCAAAACTAACTTCATTGACTTGCTTAATGAGTTCAACCGCCTTATTGGCATATAAATTCCCTTGCGTGACATTACCATCACTAAATAGCATCTTTGCATGTAAGGTATATACGGTGGTTAAGAACACCGGTGGAGCATCATTTAAATCGACGTACTTGTTAATTTCTTGTTTCATCCATTTAGCATCTCTAATTTCCCAAATAGCGAGTAACTTAAGGTTAATTAGGCGATACCATTGAATGCTGTGTTTTTTAATGTTGCTTATGCTTTCATCTACTTGATAAATACATAGACGTGGGGCATCAAGACAAGATTTCTTAGTGTTTACCAAAGATGAGCTACTGTTATTAATCGCTGCATTTGCTTGAGCCGAGAAGCAAAGAAACACACTCGATACGAATATGTAGGAATACCAAAAATTTTTCATATTATTTTACTCATCACTAACCTTGGGTGCTCTTTTTATTTAGTTCAAAATACCATGTAAGCGAACAGGTCAAGGTAATAAACATATCATAAATTAATGACATTACGATTATCACTCATTAAGCGTTTTTTGGCATATTTCAATAATATTATGCCAACAACCACAATCATAGCTGTGACATAAAGTGCGGCATTATAATTATCGAATTTTTCAATCAGTGCGACACAGTATAATGGGGCAACCACTTGTCCTACGCCATAGGCGGCGGTGATCATACCCATAATAAATACTGGGTTCTTTCCTGCTAATTGACCGGCTAAATTCATAAATAGCGCCACTAAACCAATAAACGTCGCGCCGTATAATATGCCGCTAATTAAGTTTAGTACGATATTGGTAGAGAAAATAGGAATTAGAATGCCTATTACTTGTAGCGCCATGGCTAATATCATCATATCGATACTGTTGTAGCGATGGGCTAATCGCATCCAAATAATACACGAAGGAATACCCGCTAAACCCACCGCCAACCAAGCATAGCCGCCGTATCCGGCTAAACCCGGCAGTGAATTGACAATGTCAGGTAAGAAGGTGGCTTGTACCACCATACCGACACCTTCAGTAAAGTAGGCGAGGGCAAGTACAATCACTAATGGGCTAAATAGAGCTTTATCAAATTTGTGCTTAACCACTTGATCAGCGCTTTGCTTATCAAAGCTTAAAATATAAGCGGAATAACTGGCAAAAATTGTCCCTGCAATCGCTAAAACTAACCACGCATGTTGCCAGTAATCACTGAAATTAAAAACCGCTCGCATAATTAAATCAGAGACTAATATTGAGAAACCAAGACCACTAAAGTGAATGCCCATGGCTTTAGTTTTATTGGTGTTTTGTAATTTTGACATGACGATGGCAGAGCCAACAACCAATGCCATAGCAGCGCCAAAACCTGCTAATAAACGCGCAATCAACCATATGATTTGGCTTTGCGTAAGTGCCAATAACAATGAAGTAATAATACATAGCGCTAAGCCAAACCTAAAAAACCGTACTTTGGTGTGAATGTCTTTAATAAAAATTGAAAATATAGAACCTGATAAATAACCAACATAATTGACCGACGCGAGCATGCCGGCAAAAGCAATACTGAGGTGATTTTCTAGCATCGCGGGCAGTAACGATGTAAAGGCAAAGCGCGCAACCCCAACACCGACCACCAAAGCTAAAATACCGGCTAATAAAATAGCGGCATTGTTATTTCGATCAAACAAGCGTGCGAATCCTTATGTGTTGCGGATGCTGAAAAATGTCTTTGCATACCGGCGGAAAAATAAACTGCCAAGACTCTAATGTAAATGACAGTGTTAACGCAAAGCAACTCATTATTTGTTATGGATAATTTGTTGAAACCTAAGAGCCATAAATCTAAAACATGTTAATAGTCGGAATAACAGAGCTAGCAACGACGAATTATCTCAGATGTTTTTTTAATTTTTTGCTTGAAAACGTTTTTGCTACCCCCACATGTTAACTA
>OJDR01000029.1_pt1 | contig 67450 bp, 57 predicted proteins | sample 1593081 | NCBI WGS metagenome assembly OJDR01 (sample SAMN05416873, study PRJEB24817) | seawater metagenome | isolation source: Sea water | place: Canada:Atlantic | collected 2013-11
CAAGTGTCTGGTTTTCATTTTGAATATCTACACCTTCTTTTGCTTCAACAGCTTGGTGTAAACCTTCCGACCAACGGCGCCCTTCCATTGTACGGCCGGTATGCTCGTCTACAATAACAATTTCGCCGTCTTTAACAATGTAGTCTACGTCTTTTTGGAATAACTTATGAGCACGCAATGCCGCCATAACATGATGCAATAGCGTTATATTTGCCGCTGAGAATAGTGAATCCCCTTGCTGCATTAACCCCTTTTCTATCATGATTTCTTCGATATGAACTTGACCAAGCTCAGTTAAATAAATCTGTTTGGCTTTTTCGTCAATCGTGAAGTCACCTGTGCTTTCTTCACCTTCTTTATCTTCTTCATCTTGTTGTACTAACGTTGGTACAACGAGGTTTATATTGCGATACAGTTCTGAGCTATCTTCTGCTTGGCCAGAGATAATTAACGGTGTACGTGCTTCATCAATTAAGATTGAGTCAACTTCATCAATAACCGCAAAATTCAATGGTTTTTGCGCACGTTCTTCAGGCGAAAAAGCCATATTGTCGCGCAGGTAATCAAAGCCAAACTCGTTATTAGTACCGTAAGTAACATCAGAATTATAGGCCGCTTGCTTATCACTAGGCGCCATACCTGCAACGTTACAACCGACGGTCATTCCTAAAAATTCAAATAACGGACGACTCCAGTCTGCATCACGAGTGGCAAGATAATCATTGACCGTAATAACATGGACACCTTCACCCGTTAAGGCATTTAAATAAGATGGTAAAGTTGCGGTAAGCGTTTTACCCTCACCCGTACGCATCTCGGCTATTTTACCTGAGTTAAGCACCATACCGCCGATCATTTGCACGTCAAAGTGGCGCATACCAAATACGCGTTTACTCGCTTCACGGACCACAGCAAATGCTTCAGGAATTAGTTCATCAAGCACTTCGCCTTGCTTAACGCGTTCTTTAAACTCAAGTGTTTTTGCTTTTAGTTCTTCATCACTGAGTGCTTCAAAAACAGGCTCTAGCGCATTAATCTTATTTACTTCTTTCTGCATTTGTTTAATTAATCGATCATTTCGACTACCAAACAGTTTTGTCATTAACTTTACAAACATCGTGTTAAACCATATTGAGAAGAAAATCTTCCGCTGAAAATAAAATGATCGGTGGGACCGATCACATAAACTTGCTTAGTATTGTAATCGCAGGAGTATTTTAAACAACTGAAATTCTAGTAAAAGCTAATTTTTTGCTTTTCGATATACATATTTTTTTGGATCTATTTGGCGATTATTACGTAAAATTTCATAATGAACATGTGGACCTGTTGAACGTCCCGTACTGCCCATTTTTGCAATAACTTGGCCTTTGGTAACTACATCACCAACCGATACTTTTATTGTTTTATTGTGGCCATAGCGAGTTTTCATGCTATCACCATGATTAATCTCAATTAACTGGCCATAACCATAGCGTTCACCTGCCCAACTTACCACGCCAGATGCCGTGGCGATGATGTCTGCATCTTCACTACCCGCAAAATCAACACCTTTGTGCATTGCAGGTTTACCACTAAAGGGGTCTTTACGTATGCCAAAATATGACGACAACCAGCCTTTAGTAATTGGTCGACCAGATAAATAGCTTGTATTCTCTATATGGTGACCTAAAGTGATAGATTCAAGCATTTTTAATTGTTTTTCTTCATGTTCTAGCGTTTCTTCCAATGTCGCAATATTAAATAGTAAATTAGCGAGGCTTATTGGCTGCTCGTCTTTACTATGAATCATTGGACCACCACTTGGCGGTAATTGTTGAAAATTAAATTCTGAATCAGGAATACTTGCCTCTTCTGCTAAACGATCACCTAAGGCATTCAACCTTAAAACTTGGCTTTGTAATTCTGCCAATTTCATTGCAACAGCGGTAACTTGTTGTCTATTGACCTTTTCGCTATCAATATTTGGCAGATTAGCAACTTGGTAAGTAGGGCTTTGTGGTACGTCATCGGCAGAAACAACTAAATGCACAATAAAACCTGAAACCAAAGCAAATACGGTTAAAGCAGATAACCAATGCAGCTTATTTAGCTTCATCGAAAATCTAACGTTTTTTCCGCGGTATAGTAATGTTAAACTCATAATTCATTCATCGTTCGTTCAAGAGCTGGCTCATGGCAAGAAAATCAAAGATCCCTACAGACATGTCAGCGCTGTTTAATTCAACGTCAGGCACTTTGGCACAAATAGCAGTAAAAACCAACTTTTTAACCGTATTGGCGGATATTGTACGACATATTTGCCCAGACCTACCAGCAGATGTATGGAAAATAGCCAACTTCAGGTCAAATGCCATTGTTATCGAGGTAAGTTCAGCCGTTTGGAGCCAACGTTTGCAATTTGAAAGAATGAATATCTGTCGTGAGCTTGCTAAAGAAACGAAAAATGAATTTAATCAAATAGAAATTAAAATCACACCATTTCGTACGAAAATACCAGAAAAAACCGTGCTACCTAATGCTATTAGTACCACTATTTCGGCAAGCACCGCTGAACGTTTATTAGAAGTTGCTCAAACCGCGCCTGAAAGTCTGCGAAAAAAACTTGAAAAGCTTGCCGCACACGCCGGTAAAAATAGCGAATAAAAAACAGTAATAAAAAAGGCGCCATTACTGACGCCTAACACCAAGCCTTTAATAACTATAAGTTATTCAATTTCAATTAAGCTATCGAGTTTATTTGAAATAACACCTAGTTCCTGCGTTTGCGTCACAGTTTCTTCGGCGCCTAATAATATCTCACTGCCCATTGACGATATATCGATGACATTCTTCCCTAACGATACTATGGTTAGTGACTGTTGATCTGCAGCGTTGGCAATATGCTCGTTTAGCTGGTTAATTGTCATTATTTGCTGCGTTACTTGCTGTAAGCTTTCACTCACTTGACAAGCATTATCAACGGTACCTTTAGCTTTATCGCTGCTACTTCTCATGACGATACTCGCTTGCTGGCTACCTGATTGCAGCTCCCCCACGAGTTGATTAATTTCGCTGGTAGCTGTTTGTGTGCGCTGCGCTAACGTGCGAACCTCATCGGCAACAACAGCAAAGCCACGTCCTTGATCACCTGCACGCGCAGCTTCAATTGCTGCGTTCAACGCCAGTAAGTTAGTTTGTTCAGCGATACTGTCAATCGTGCTGATAATACTGCCAATACTTTCGCTACGTTGAGATAAGTGGCCAACAACGTCGTTAGCTTCTTCAACGTTATCTGATAACAAACGAATAGCCTGTAAAGTGTCTTGCATTTTCTCATAACTGTCCGTAATGCCTTGCGTCATTATTTGCGTCGTTGAGGTGGTGTTATTTGCCCCTTCTGCAACTTCTTGACTGACTTGCGCTAACTCATCAATCGCATTCGAAATGTCCGCTATATTGCTACGTTGGATAAAAATATTATTTTGTGCTTTTTCAGCAATAACTAGCGTCGCTTTGGCGTGTTCATCGACCTCATTAGCTTGTGTCTTGATATCCGTTAGCACGTTATACAACACACTATGCAGGGTATGAATATTTGATGACAACAGTCCTATTTCGTATTTAGCTGCTTGATCTTGCCACGAACTTAGCTTGCCTTGCTTTAATCTATCTGCCATGGCTTGCGTATGCTTGGTTAAACTGGCAATCGGACGAGAAACATTGATATATAAAAAGTAATAAACAATTAAAATAACAATCGCTAAGGTAACAAAGACCAAGCCACTCATTTTTAATGCCCAACCATGAGCCTGTGCCATTTTCGATTCAATATTGGTGACAACAGACAGACCGCCTAACACTTTCGCTTCCGACGTTGGAATACTATGACAATTTGCACAGCCGTCATGCATGTTGCTCATCAGCGGTATAGATATTTTATAATAGTCATCACTAAGCGTGGTAATTGCGCTTAAATTTCCTTGCGAAAACTGTTCAATAGCGCCCTTTTCAAAGTCACTTTGCGTTGCCGTTATGGATTTACCAAACGAGGTAAGGTTAAGCGCTTTTTCATCAGTGAATAATCTAACCCGCGGAATGTCTTTGCCAAAATCATGAGTTACCGCAGTGTCGACAGCTTCAATGGTTTTAATCCAATTATTATGTATGATTGCCTTTTTTTCAACATCGGTTTCTCGGGTGAATTCCTCGTTAAATTTCACGGTTGAGACCATGAACATTTGTGCGGTACGCTGAATTTGCTCATTACTCTGCTGTTCTATACTTTGCAATGCATCAGCTTTAAAGCCATTCAGTAAAATTATCGCTAATGCCACACAAGCAATGGCGCCAACTACTGTCAGTCGTATTAATATATTAAAATTTAATGTAGAGAAAACGGGAGAGCGTTGTTCCATGGTCATAATCCTTTATGTAATTATTTTCGAGTCAACAAGGCTTAGTCGACTCAAGTCCTTTTATACCAATGTTATTAAACTCAAGCATAGGAGAAAATAACTATTCTTCTTTGGTATAAAACTCTGAAATGTCAGAGATTATGATTCTACTTTACGTTTTACTTCAAACAGTTGCAATTAAAAATGTGAACAGTAGAAATAAAAAAACCAGTCAAGTAACTGGTTTTTTTATTAGTTGACCAATAAGTTTAGAAAGCGTTAGTGGCAACTTCTTGAAATTGGATCGGTGATTCAACCGTATCTTCATACGTAACCCATTCCCAACAATCAACTTGCTTAAACACTTCACGCAATAACATGTTATTTAAGCCATGCCCTGATTTAAAAGCGTTTAGCTCACCTAGAATACTAACGCCACCCATGTAAAGGTCGCCAATCGCATCTAAGATCTTATGTTTCACAAATTCATCATCGTAGCGTAAATCGTCTTTATTAAGCATACGATATTCATCTAAAACAATCGCATTTTCCAAACTACCGCCTAAAGCAAGGTTATGTGAACGTAAAAATTCAATATCCTTCATAAAACCAAAAGTGCGGGCACGACTAATTTCTTTAATAAAAGAACAACTAGAAAGGTCCATACTCATGGTTTGGCAAGTATTAGCGATCACCGGATGTTCAAATTCAATCGCAAAATTAACCCGAAAGCCTTCATAAGGTCTTAACTCAGCCCACTTATCACCTTCTTCTACGCGAATAGCTTTAGTGATACGTAAAAAACGTTTTGCAACATTTGATGTTTCAATGCCTACCGATTGAATCAAATAAACAAAAGGTAAAGCACTACCATCCATAATTGGAATTTCAGGTGAATCAACCTCAACAATAAGATTATCAATACCTAAACCTGCAACGGCAGAAAGCAAATGTTCGACGGTGGAAATCTGAACACCTTGCTCATTCACTAAACACGTACACAAAGTCGTTTCGCCAACAGCTTCCGGTGTCGCAGGAATATCGACAACGGGATCTAAATCAACTCGGCGAAAAATAATACCGGTGTTAGCAGGCGCAGGACGGAGAGTTATCTGCACCTTTTCACCTTTGTGTAGCCCTACACCGATGGCAGAGACACTTTCTTTTAATGTACGTTGTTTAATCATAAATAGCCTTCTTAAGCCTATATTTGTAATAATTATCAGCCGCCGTAATTAAGCGGAGACGTAATATAACAAAAAAGCCTAATAAAATCAAAATACCAACATTTTGAGCCTAGCTTACTTAACGTATCTAGCCGTATTAATCCGCTTGTTTACGTAAAAATGCTGGGATATCTAAATAATCATCAAGTTCAGTCGCTGCCACTTTTTGTGCTTGAGCATTTGCTTCTGGCATCGTAACTGGGCTTGCTGACAGTTCAGGTTGTGCGCTAGGAATATAGTCACCACCCACTACTTGTGGCTCAGCCACAGGTGTTGGATTAACTAACGTAATATCTGGCTTGCGCTCTGCGCCAATTCCGGTTGCAACTACGGTTACTCTTAGCTCTTCTGTCATCTCAGGATCAATAACGGCACCAACAACCACAGTGGCATTTTCAGAAGAAAAAGCTTTGACCATGTTACCAACCGTTTCAAACTCATCGATACTAATATCCATACCAGCGGTAATGTTCACTAAGATGCCGCGTGCACCGGCTAAATCAACATCTTCAAGTAACGGACTTGAAATTGCAGCTTCGGCTGCTTCTTCCGCACGATCTGGACCTGATGCGGTACCCGACCCCATCATTGCTGTACCCATTTCCGACATGACGGTTCTAACATCAGCAAAATCGACGTTAATCAAACCTGGTCGTGTTATTAGCTCTGCAATACCTTGTACCGCGCCGAGTAAAACATTGTTAGCCGCTTTAAACGCATCTAACAAACTCGTACCTGGGCCTAAAACTTTTAATAGTTTTTCATTGGGAATAGTGATCAAAGAATCAACATTTTTTGACAAAAACTCGATACCTTGATCAGCATAATTCATACGTTTCTTGCCTTCAAAAGGAAACGGTTTAGTAACAACGGCAACCGTTAAAATTCCCATTTCTTTTGCTATTTCAGCAACTACAGGTGCTGCACCGGTACCTGTACCACCACCCATTCCTGCGGCGATAAACACCATGTCGGCGCCTTGCAAAGTTTCTTTGATAGTTTCTCTATCTTCTTCTGCACTTCGACGACCAATCTCTGGGTTAGCGCCAGCACCAAGGCCTTTAGTTACATCGTGTCCTAGCTGCAAAGTAACATTTGCGGCTGAATTTCGTAGTGCTTGTGAGTCGGTATTAGCGGTAATAAATTCAACACCTTCTATGGTCTGTAATACCATGTGTTCTACCGCGTTTCCGCCACCGCCACCAACACCAATAACTTTGATGACGGCTTCTTCGTTGTGATCTTCCATTAATTCAAACATTTTTATTATCTCCGATTTTTATACGTTTTGTTCCACCAAAACTCTTTTCAACTTTCAATTAGTCACACGTGTAGCTAATTAAAATTCACCTTTAAACCAAGCGAGTACTCTCGAGCCTATACTGCCGACTGAGTCACTTTTCTTTTGCTCTTTACTTTGTTGTTGATTAGCCTGCATGCCATAGTGCAACAAGCCAACCACCGTTGAATATGTCGGGTCATTAACATATTCTTTTAAACCGCAGACATCAGAAGGTTGGGTTACGCGGGCCGGCATTTGAAATACTTCTTCTGCAAACTCCACTACCCCTTCCATTTTTGCGGTGCCGCCGGTTAACACATAACCCGCAGCAATTTGATCTTCTAAACCACACTCACGCAATTCTTCTTGAATAAGTTCAAACAATTCGTGATATCTCGGCTCTACCACTTCAGCCAAGGTATGACGAGACATTGAACGTGCAGGACGGCCACCAACGCTCGGCACTTCAATGTTTTCTTCCATACTAACCATTTGACGCAGTGCACAGGCATACTTAACTTTTATGTCTTCAGCATGACTTAGCGGTGTACGGAAAATTTTCGCAATATCACTGGTCACTTGATTACCCGCGACAGGAATTACCGCGGTATGACGTAAAGCTCCACCGGTAAAAACTGCGATATCCATAGTACCTGCGCCCATATCAACCACACAGATACCCAATTCTTTTTCATCATCCGTTAATACTGCATAACTTGAGGCTAGCGCGGAGAAAATCAACTGATCCGCCTTTAAATCACAGCGCTCTACACATTTAACAATATTTTTTGCCATGTCGTTTGCACAGGTAACAATATGAACTTTTGCTTCCATGCGTACGCCCGACATGCCAATAGGGCTTTTTATACCGTCTTGACAGTCAATGCTGTATTCCTGTGGTAAAACATGCAACATCCGGCGCTCGGCAGAAATAGGCACTGAGCGAGCCGTATGAATAACGTTATCAACATCATCCTGCATCACCTCTTTGTCATTTATTGGCACCATACCGTTCTCATTTTGACAACTAATATGCTTACCTGAAATACCAAGATATACCGAAGTAATATGGCAATCTGCCATCAATTCCGCTTCATTAATTGCCCGTTGAATTGACTGAATAACCAGGTTTAAATCATTGACTCCACCTTTATCCATGCCACGTGCTGGCTGATTACCAACACCAACAATACTGAGTTGATTATCGGGTGTGATCTCACCAACAGCTACTGAAATTTTTGACGTTCCAATATCTAATCCAACCACTAAGTTTCTTTCAGTTATTTTTGACATTAAGGCTAAACTCTTTCTTTATTGTCCGCGGTTTTCCAACCAACGGCTAAACCGGTATCGTATCTCAGGTCAACATAATCAACTTGTTGACCATCCTTTTTATTCAATTTAATTTGTGGATAAACGTCCATAAAACGCTGTATGCGCTCAATGCGATTATCACTTCCTAAATTTATGGTGACACCATCATTTAAGATTAACTGCCAAGCGAATCGCTCTGACAGTACTAATTCATCAATAGCTAGTTGGCTAAAATCCAATAACTTATTCAAATTTCTAAAGTTATCTAGCGCTATCTGTTCACTACCTTCAGGGCCAAAAAATGCCGGCAGTTTCTCCAGTAAACGTTTCACATCAGCCTGAAACGCTTTACCATTTTCATTAATCAAAAAGTCGCCATTCCAGTGAGCAATAGGTTTTTGATCAACAACATAAATTTTCAATTCATCCGGCCATTTCTTACGTACTGAAACTGAATAAACCCATGGTAGCTTGGCTACTTTTTGCTGAACATCATTGACATCTAAGTTAAAAAAGTTGCCTAAGTTCACTTGTTCAATGGCATTTTCAATATCTGCACGCGTGGTATACGGCATTTCACCGGCAATAGCAATTGAAGTAACCGGCGCTGACTCTTCTGCACTCAGACGTTTATTTAAAAAAATCCCGAACAAGAGTATTGCGACAATAACAGCAACGAAAAACGTTACACCTAGCCAAAATGACCAATGCAAACTTGCCACGTCATTCTTTAGGGGCAGTTGTTTTTCCATTGCCGTCGCCATAAATTACCGACTACCTTGCGCACTAATAGCGACGATCTCGGTCACTAATTCACTAAAACTTAAGCCATGAACCTTAGCGGCTTTGGGTACCAGTGATGTTTCCGTCATGCCGGGCACCGTATTAACTTCTAATAACTGCCACTGACCTTGCTCATCTCGCATGACATCTACTCGTCCCCAACCTTTAGCGCCTGTGGCATTAAACGCTTTTAGGGCAATAGCTTGTAATTCGCTCTCATCTGCTTGCGATAATGAGCACGGACAATGATATTGTGTGCTGGTCGACATGTATTTAGCGTCGTAGTCATAAAAATCATGCGGCGTTTCCATATGAATCACCGGCAAAGGCGTTTGCCCTAAAATGGCAACGGTGTATTCCGGACCTTGGATCCAAGCCTCGACCAATATTTGTTGGTCATAGTTAAACGCTTCAATCAACGCTTGATGCAATTCATCGGCATTATTTGCCTTTGACATGCCAATACTTGAACCTTCATTGGCTGGTTTTACCATCACAACGTTGCCTAATTGCTGCAAAATTTTTGCGGCGTCTGCAACTTGATATTCAGCCTTATCAACAATTGCAAATGCGGCTGTTGGCAAGTTCAACGCCTGAAATACTTGTTTGCTGCGAATTTTATCCATAGATAGTGCAGAGCCAAGCACATCAGAGCCTGTGTAAGGTATATTCATATACTGCAGTGCACCTTGCACGCAACCATCTTCACCGCCACGACCGTGTAAGGCAATAAAGACCCGATCAATATCTAGTGTCGCTAAATCACTCAAACAGTAATCTTGGGTATCAATAAGTTGAACAGCAAAACCAGCTTCAGTTAAACCTTTGGCAATGGCTTTACCTGAGTTAAGTGATACCGCTCTTTCTGCTGATGTTCCGCCGTATAGCACAGCTAATTTTTGTGTTTTTAAAGGCTTCATGATTTTTTCACCGTTAACTTTTCATCAGTCATCAATTGACGAGCAATTGCACCTATGTTGCCAGCGCCTTGGGTTATAACCATGTCACCATCGCGCAATTGCGCTGCGACTAATTCTGCTAACTTATCGCTATCGCTAACGTAAATGGGTTCTATTTGGCCGCGTTGACGGATGCTACGGGCTAAACTTTTACTATCGGCGTTAGCAATTGGCGCTTCGCCAGCCGCATAAACATCAAGCAGAAATAAATTATCTACCTCAGATAGCACTTCAACAAAGTCTTCAAACAGATCGCGTGTACGGGAATAGCGATGAGGCTGAAATATCATGGTAAGTTTTTTCTCTGGCCAACCGTTGCGCATAGCATCAATTGTCGCTTTCACTTCTGTTGGATGATGACCATAATCATCAATAAGTAGCATTTCACCTTGAGCTGTACTTAAGGTTGCTAAGTGCTCAAAACGACGACCAATACCAGCAAAACTTTGCAATGCCTGTTGAATCGCGTTATCGGCGACACCTTCATCAATGGCGACGGCAACACCAGCCAAGGCATTTAAAACATTATGCTCACCCGGTAAATTGACGCTAATAGGTAATGGCTCGCTACCCTCACGCTCAACAACAAATGAACTCATGCCACCTGATTGCTGATAGTGGGTCGCACGAACATCGGCATCTTGGCAAAAACCATAGGTGATCACTTGACGGCTAATGCGCGGTAAAATTTCTCGCACAACAGGATTGTCTAAACAAACCACGGCTAAACCATAAAAAGGTAAGTTGTGTAAAAACTCAATGTAGGTATCTTTAAGTTTTTCAAAGTCACCTTGATAGGTTTCCATGTGGTCTTCATCAATATTGGTGATCACCGATACCATTGGCTGTAAATGCAAAAATGACGCATCACTTTCATCGGCTTCGGCGATTAAATAGCGGCTACTGCCTAATCGAGCATTCGTGCCAGCACTGTTCAGCAAACCACCAATAACAAAGGTAGGATCTAAATTTGCTTGCGCAAAAATACTGGCAATTAAACTTGTGGTTGTGGTTTTTCCATGAGTACCCGCAATAGCAATACCGTGACGAAAGCGCATTAATTCCGCTAACATTTCCGCACGACGTACTACAGGAATGCGTTGCTGATGCGCGGCAAGCAGTTCGGGATTTTCGGCATTAATGGCAGTTGACACCACAATAACACTGGCACCACTGACATTGTCTTGGTGATGCCCGATAGTCACTTTAGCGCCTAATGCGGTTAATCTTTTAACCACTTGGTTTTCACCGATATCAGAGCCGGTAATTTGATAGCCTTCGTTTAGCAATACTTCTGCAATTCCCCCCATACCTGCGCCACCAATACCAACAAAATGGATGGTTTTAACACGGCGCATTTCTGGCACCCTATTGTTCACATTATCTAAGGTCGTAGCACTATTTTTTTCTGTCGTCATTATTTTACTCATCGTTGTGCAACCTCGATACAAACACTGGCAACACGTTTTGTTGCATCTGCATGCGCAGCGTTATGTGCTGCTTTTGACATCTGTTGAACCACTTTGTCTGAGATAAACAAGCTATTTAACATCTGTCCCAAGGTTGTACCGTTGAACTCTTTTTGGGCAATTAATTTTGCTGCACCGCACGAAACAAGGTACATAGCATTTTTGGTTTGATGATCATCAACTGCATGCGGCAAAGGGATGAATATTGCGGGCTTAGCCGCCATCGCCAATTCAGAAACTGTCAACGCACCCGCTCGACAAATGACCACATCAGCCCATTGATACGCTGCCGCCATATCATCAATAAACTCAGTAACTTTCACTTTTTCTTCCGGTACACCGTAGGATTGGTAGCTAGCTAATACCGCTTGTTCATTGCCGCCGCCAGTTTGATGCCAGACATCAATACTTTGTACTTTGATTTGTTTCATTGCTTGTGGCACAACATCATTTAATATTTTTGCCCCCAAGCTACCACCAACAACCAGTACTTTTTTACTGGTTGCCGGTTGTTCAGGCACCACGGTATTAATCGCAATAATATCGCTACGTAAGGGGTTTCCCACCACTTCAGATGTTACTCTTGCGCTAAAAGCACCAGGAAAGGCACTTAACGTTTTGGTGGCAATATGTGACAGAAAACGATTACTCATGCCTGCTACTGCGTTTTGCTCATGCAATACTAAAGGTATACGTAGTAACCATGCTGCAACACCACCAGGTGCACTTGCATAGCCTCCCATACCGAGTACTACATCGGGTTGAACATATCGCAATACGCGAATGGATTGCACCACTGACTGCAAAATTTTAAATGGCGTTTTTAGCCAAGTTTGCCAGTTTTTATTACGGATACCGGCAATATTGATAAATGAAATTGGGTAACCGTTCTTCGGTACTAATTCCGCTTCCATACGTTCAGCTGTGCCCAACCAATGTATTTTCCAGCCTTGTTGTACTAATGCTTCGGCCACGGCAATACCTGGAAATATATGTCCTCCCGTACCGCCCGCCATCACGAGTAGTGTCGGGCGCTTTACTTCATGACTTGTTTTTTCAGTCATTTTCACCCTCAATAATTTCTGTTTTTTTCACTTTAGTTCTTTTCTTTTTAGTACTTTTATTAGCGCCAGTCGTACGACTTGTTGCTTGAATGCTTTGCAGGCGAATTTCATGATCAATGCGAATCAGGATAACCACAGCAATAGTCATAATTATCATCGAACTACCGCCATAACTAATTAACGGCATCGTTAAGCCTTTAGTTGGCACAATCCCCGCACTTGCACCGATATTTACCGCGGCTTGGAAGCAAAACCAAATACCAATGGCATAAGCAAAAAAACCTTCAAAATATTTTTCTTGGTTAACGGCTTTTCGCCCCAGTAACAATGCTTTGAAAACTAAGGTCATGCTTAACAGTAAAATCACGCTAATGCCAACAAAGCCAAACTCTTCCGCTAACACCGCCATGACAAAATCAGTATGTGCCTCGGGTAAATATTCTAATTTTTGGACACTGTTACCTAGCCCTTGGCCAAAGGTTTCACCTCTGCCATAGGCCATCAATGACTGAGTTAGTTGATAACCACTGCCAAACGGGTCTTTCCATGGGTCAAGAAAACCAGTTACTCGTGCCCAACGATAGGGCGAGAAATACGCTAACATTGACAATAACGTGATACCAACCCCTGAAATAGCAATAAACTGCCATAACTTAGCGCCAGCTAAAAACAACAAACCAAAGGTGGTAACAAACATCACGATAATGGTACCTAAATCTGGCTGCATTAATAGTAAGCCACTTAAAACACCGAAGACCACCAACGGCTTAGCAAAACCTTTAACGTTTTCCATAACCTCATCACGTCGTCTCACTAAATACGCAGATAAGTAACAAAAGAAAAACAGTTTTGCCGGCTCTGCTGCTTGTATCGTTATCGGCCCCACGGCAATCCAACGCGTCGAACCATTGACATTACGCCCAATAACTAACACTACCACCAGTAAAACAATCGCCAACAGTAATAAATTGCCACTATATTGATGCCAACGAGACATAGGCACTTGCAACGCGATGGCCGCCACTGTCAAGCTCAACACAATATAAATCATATGGCGGATGATAAAATGAAACGGGTTGGCAAATAGACGCTCAGCAATCGGCATCGATGAGCTTGCAACCATAATCAGCCCAATCATATACATACACAGTGCCAGCACCACATAGCTACGATCAAAGGTTGCAACGGATCTCGACTCGAGCTGCAACCATTGTGGCAAAGACCACTGCGAATTATCGATAAAAGGGATCGCCATCAGTGACCTGCCTTTTGCATTAACACTGACTTAATAAACACCACACCGCGTTCGACGTAATTGGCAAACATATCTAAACTGGCACAAGCCGGTGATAATAAAACCATGTCGCCTGGATTGGCAGATTTTCTGGCAAGTTCGACTGCCGCGGGTAATGAGTCAACATGTAACGTTTGCGCTGCTTGACTTTCGAGCCTCAACGCAGCAATAGCCCGGCCGTCTTTTCCTAACGTAATCAGTTGTTCGACTTGTTGTGTCAATGCCTGGGTCAAGGGTGAAAAGTCAGCCCCTTTACCATCGCCACCGGCAATTAGAATCAATTTATTGCCTTTCAAGGTTGGAGATAAACCTTCGATAGCCGCAAGGGTAGCACCAACATTGGTGGCTTTTGAATCATTAATCCAGCGAATACCATCATTGCTTTCAATAACTTCACAGCGATGGGCTAAACCTTTAAACGCCATTAAACTTGTCAGCATAGCGTTTAAATCCCAGCCTGCAGCCTTTCCTAATGCCAATACCGCTAAGTAATTTAAAGCATTATGAATACCTTGTAGTGGCAATTGTGCTAATGCGCAGAGTGCTTGGTTGCCATGCATCAAATGGCATTCATCATCAATACTTGCCAAGCCAAAATCACCTAATTGAGCTTGCTCACTGCCAAAACTTAATGACTGACTTTGACTATCAAGCGCGTTCGGTTTCGTGGCCTTGTCATTTCGGTTATAAATCGCGTAAGTACAATGCTGATAAATGCGTTGTTTAATGGCGCCATAGTTTTCCAGTGTTTTATGACGATCTAAATGATCATCACTTAAATTCAATACCGTGGCCGCCAGTGCTTTCATGCTTTTAACGGTTTCAAGCTGAAAACTCGATAGCTCTAAAACAATAAAATCGGCGTCTTCTTTATCAATTTGATCTAGCACAGGTAAGCCGATATTGCCGCCCAACTGCACCTGATAACCGATGGCATTACCAACATAGTTGAGCATTGAAACTACGGTTGATTTACCGTTCGAGCCAGTAACCGCTAATATGGGCGTATCACTTAAACGGCAAAATAATTCGATATCGCCAATAACATCACAGTTTTTCGCAATCGCCGTGCTAATTTCAAGTTCGGCAATATTAATACCAGGGCTAACAATTAAAATATCCGCTTGTGCTATTAAGGCATGTTCCCATTGCCCTAATACTAAGGTGTTGCTGCCAAACTGATGTTTAAAATCGCCTGGCGAAATAGGCATATCACGGCTATCGTTGACCGAAAAGGCAATATTATAGCGGTGTAAAAAACGCGCGCACGACAATCCCGTGATACCAATACCTAAGATCACTATTTGTTTATTCGCTAATTGCGTCGTTACCGACTGTTGCAATTGTTTAATCACGCGTCTGCTGTTACCTTAATTTCAAGGTTGCTAATCCAACCAATACTAAGACTAAAGAAATGATCCAAAAGCGCACAATCACTCTTGGCTCAGGCCAACCTTTTAATTCGTAATGATGATGTATGGGTGCCATACGAAAAATACGTTGTCCACGTAATTTGTATGAGCCAACCTGTAAAATGACCGAAAGCGTTTCCATAACAAACACTCCGCCCATAATAAACAAGACTAGTTCTTGCCGAACCAGTACCGCAATAACACCTAAGGCAGCACCTAAAGCAAGTGAGCCAACATCACCCATAAAAACCTGAGCCGGGTATGTGTTAAACCATAAAAAACCTAAACCTGCGCCAACAATTGCCGTACAAACAACAACTAGTTCACTGGCTAAGGCAATATGGGGAATATTTAAATACTCAGAAAAATTTGCATTACCCGTCATGTAGGCAAAAACGCCAAACGCACCAGCCACCATGATAGTGGGCACAATGGCAAGGCCATCAAGGCCGTCGGTTAAATTGACGGCATTACTGGTACCAACAATGACGAAATATACTAAGCCGATATAAAGTAAGCCGAGTTGTGGTAAGACATCTTTAATAAAGGGGATCAGTAAGGTTGTTTCTTCTGGGCTTTGGGCAAATTGATATAAAAATATCGCCGTTGCTAGCCCGGCAACCGTTTGCCAAAAATATTTCCAGCGTGCGATTAAACCATTAGAGTCTTTACGGATAACTTTGCGGTAATCATCAACAAAACCAATAATGCCGAAACTGACTAAAACAAATAACACCACCCAAACATAGGTATTAGTTAAGTCTGCCCACAATAATACGCTGGCTACAATTGAGGCCAAAATTAGTAGCCCGCCCATGGTTGGCGTGCCTGATTTTGATAAATGACTTTCCGGACCATCATCTCTAACAGTTTGGCCTATTTGCATATTCTGTAATGCACGAATTAATTTTGGACCGAAGTATAACGAGATAATCAACGCGGTAAGCGTAGAAATAATGGCCCTAAATGTTAAATAAGAAAAAACATTAAAAAATGAATAATATTGGGTGAGATACTCACCTAACCAAAGTAACATTATGCTTGCTCCTGCGTAGCTTGGCTGTTATGCCATTGAATAATATCAGCCACTACGTATTCCATATGAGCACTGCGCGAACCTTTAACTAAAATTGTCACTTGCTGATCTTCACCTTGAAGCATCTGCCGTAATCGTGACACTAAATTTTCTTTGCTACTAAAATGTTGTTGCTGAGTGTTATCACCCTGATAAAATGCATCAGAAGTATTTTGACTTAACACCCCTAAGGTCAACAAATCGTTAATATTTTTGCTTTTAGCATATTCTCCAACTTCTTGATGGTAACGACGTGCTTCACCGCCGAGCTCTCCCATATCGCCAAGAATAAGCACTGTTCGCCCTGGATAGCTGGCTAATAACGTTGATGCGGCATTAATTGATTCGACATTGGCGTTATAAGTGTCATCAATTAGCTTAATCTTGTTACCCAGTTGATGTAGATTCAAACGGCCTTTAGCCGCCGTCATTTCTGCTAAACCCAAACGAATGTCGTCTAAACTCGCACCGAACTCTAACGCAACCGTTGCTGCTGCCACTGCGTTACAGACATTATGATGCCCTGGTACGGTTAGCTCGATATAAGTGCTACCAATAGGCGTGGTCAATTTAAAGCTAGCGTTACCATTGTCATCTAAAATTTCTTGATGGCTGTAGCAATCGGCTTCCCCTTGACAGGCAAAGCGTTGCACTTTTTTATCAGCTAAGCGCCACTGCCATCTATCAGCCCACTGACTGTTTTGATCGAAGATCGCTACACCACCAGCCTCTAATCCAGAGAAAATCTCACCTTTGGCACGTGCAACACCGCATAAATCACCAAAACCTTCTAAATGAGCCGCGGCAATATTATTGATCATAGCCACATCAGGCTTAACCAATGCTGAGGTATAGGCAATTTCACCGATATGGTTTGCGCCCAGCTCTACCACGGCAAAATCATGCTTTGCTTCTAAACGTAATAAGGTTAGCGGCACGCCAATATCGTTATTAAAATTTCCTTTGGTGGCTAACACATTGCCTAAGCGACTTAATATTCCGGCGACCATTTCTTTAACGGTGGTTTTACCGCTGCTGCCAGTAATCGCAACCGTTTTTGGTGCCACTTTTGCTTTAACATAAGCGGCAATGTCACCCAAAGCTTGATGGGTATCGGCGACAACTATTTGGGCAATACTAATATCTTGCTGAGCTTGTTGCACAATCACCGCACTACAACCTAACTCACTAGCTTGAGCGACAAACCTGTGACCATCAAAATTTGGCCCTTGCAATGCTAAAAACACATCGCCAGCATTTAACGCTCGACTGTCAGTGCTAATGGCATTAATCGTCAGGTCTTCACCCGTCAGTTGGCCATTAATTGCTTCGGCAATCTCGATTAACGTTAGTGAGATCATAGCACTGCCTCGGTTGAATAAAATTTCCGAACGACAGCGCGTTCGTCATAATGGCTCTTTTCATTGCCAACGATGATGTAATCCTCATGACCTTTACCGGCACAGAGAATGACATCATTAGCCTTTGCATTTTTTAATGCCGTTAATACCGCGGTTGTTCTGTCGAGTATTGTTTCAACATTACCAGCGGCACTAAAACCTGCCATAATATCTGCGGCTATTGCTTCAGGGTCTTCGCTACGAGGATTATCATTGGTAACAATAATCTGATCAGCTTTACTTTGCGCAACTTCTGCCATCAATGCCCGTTTACCGGTATCACGATCGCCACCACAACCAAAAACTAACCACAATTGCCCCTGACAATGCAGACGACAAGCATCTAAAGCACTGGCAAGCGCGTCTGGCGTATGCGCGTAATCAACCACTGCCGTCGGTTTTCCTAGCGAAGTAAATGCTTCCATACGGCCAATAATTGGCACAAGTTGCCTAATCGCTGAAGCAATCGTTGTTAGCTCAATATTTTCCACCATTAACACCGCGATGGCGGCGAGAAGATTCTCAACATTAAAGTCACCTAATAGCCGGCTGCGAATTTCGCCTTTACCTTGTTCGGTATTGAGCGTAAAGCTCACACCATCAACATGGTGTTTAATGTCAGTTGCTTGCACAAAGCGTGCGTGAGAGGTGATATTATCACCACGACCATAAACCACCATTGGTTGCAATTTCGGCCAGTTTTCTAACCAACGTTGCGCTTGTTTGTCATCACCATTAATTACTGCGACTTGCTGATTATCACCAGTAAATATTTCTTTTTTTGCCGCAGCATAAGCAGCCATGGTTTGATGATAATCTAAATGATCACGGGTTAAATTAGTAAACACCGCGGTATTAAATAGAGCCGCTGCGACACGCTTTTGTGCTAACGCATGCGATGAAACTTCCATGGCAACGTCGGTAATGTTTTTCGCTTTAAATGATGCCAGTAATTGATGCAATTCGGTTGCACCCGGCGTGGTGTTTTCAATCGTTTGCAAGCTTGCTATCTTACCCGCGCCATTGGTGCCGATAACGGCGCAATTTCGCTGACAATAGTCTAATAAACTAGCAATAATTTGACTGGTACTCGTTTTACCATTAGTGCCGGTAATACCAATAATATTGAGCGACTGTTGAGGTGCACCATAAAACGCCCTAGCAACCTCAAATAATTGCTGATTCAATTGAAAGTAATTTAGTATCGCAACAGGGGGGGCATCTGCTTGTTGCGACCAAGTCACCTGCCCATGTGCTGATGGCTCAGTGGTTTCTTGTATTATCATTACGCAGTTTGCAGCGAGCGCTTGGGCAATATATTCACGACCGTCACGTAAGCTACCAACAACCGCACAAAATACATCACCTGCTTTGATAGCTCGGGTGTCGTTGACTAAATCAGCAGTCACGGCATCCTGTTCATTCTCAGAAAATGTCGTTTTAAGTTGCGTTAAATCCTCTGTACTAAGGCTAATAGCTGCAAAATTTAATACCGCCTCTATAGCAGCAAAATTTCGTGGTTGATTAGAAACGACTAAAGCGTGATCAAACATGGTCACGCTCCTTAGGTAAGCTTTTAGTTTTTATTGCGCTTTGCACAGACGATACTCTGGTGTTCGCATCAGGTGGCACATTGAGCAGCCGCAGCGTGCCCTTCATTATTCGAGAAAAAACTGGCGCGGCAACTTCACCACCATGATATAAATCACCACCGGGGTCATCAATCACCACCACTACAGCAATTTCAGGATCTGAAACCGGAGCTACACCAGCAAATAGCCCGACATAATCATTACCATAGCCACCAGCAAACGCTTTAATCGCAGTGCCACTTTTGCCGCCAACACGGTAACCGTCAACTTTTGCTACTGTGTATTGCTCATTCACCACATGCTCAAGCATTTCCACCACATTTTGACTTTGTTCTGCAGAGAAAATACGCTCATGTTTTTTCTTCGCCTGTAGCGATGGCTCTTGTTTTAAAATGGTTAGTGGCGTTTTGATACCGCCATTGGCTAATATGGTATAAAAACGAGCTAACTGAATAGGCGTAATGGCAACACCATGTCCCCAAGATAGGGTAGCCAATTCAAACTTTGACCATCGGGCTCTATCATGCATCATACCTGAGCTTTCACCAACCAAGCCTGTGCCTGTTTCTTCAGAAAATCCAGCATCAAAAAATTTATCAATCAGGTAATCTTTTGGTACCGACAACGCCAATTTAGTGGTGCCCATATTGGAAGAATGCACCAGTAGTTCTGCTAAAGTAATTTTGCCAAGATAACGCGGGTCGGATACACGACTGCCTCCTAAACGCATCCAACCAGGATATGTGTCAACAATACTGTCTTTTTTCACGCTGCCAAATTCTAAAGCGGTTAATACCGTCAATGGCTTCATGGTAGAGCCGGGCTCATAGATATCGGTAATAGCGCGATTACGAAAACGATGAATGGCGACACCAGAACGATTATTGGGATTGTAAGACGGGCTATTGACTAACGCTAAAACCTCACCGGTATTAACATTGGTCACAACGGCAGAGCCTGATGTCGCTTTAAAGGCTTTAACCGCACCTTTTAACTCTCGGTAAGCTAATGCTTGAATACGTTGATCAATACTCAAGATAATATTTTCAGGCGGAGTTGATGCTTTTACCGACAAAATTTCAATTTTTCGACCTTTAGCATCTTTACGGTATTTTTTCTCGCCATCTTCACCGGTTAATAGTTGATCATAAACCCGTTCAACACCTTCAATGCCTTTATCATCAACATTAGTAAAACCAACAATATGCGCACTTATTTCACCTGCAGGGTAGAAACGTTTAGATTCTTTACGCAGATGAATACCGGGAATTTTTAATTCTCGAATATAATTTGCCATGGCAGGTGCAACTTTACGCTCAATATAGACAAAGCGTTTGGTAGGATTTTTGGTGATTCTCACTTGTAGCTTTTTAACGTCTTGACCAAGTACATCAGCTAAGGCCTGCCAATGTTTCTTCATTGACAAGGCATTGCTATCAAAAATAATTTTAGGATCAGCCCAGACGGTTTCTACTGGCACACTGATGGCTAATTCATGACCATTACGATCAACAATAGAGCCACGTTGTACGGTTTTAGTATTAGTACGCAACGAGCGATTATCGCCCTGCTTTTTCAACATATCAGGTTCAAAAACCTGAATATAAGCACTGCGAGCCATCAAACCAGCATAAATCAAGACAATAGCGCCTAACACAACGTAAAAACGCCATGCCACCGTATTTTGATTATATTGTGTTGATTTTTTCATTGCCCACTCGTACTAATAATTCATGGTAATTTAATAATAATTTCTGAGCTTGCATCTGGCCTAGTCATATTGAGTTGCTTTTCAGCACTGCTTTCAATGGCACTGTGTTCCGCTAAGCTATTCTGCTCTAGCAACAAATTACGCCATTCATTTTCTAAGCCATCACGTTCAGTTAATAGCACTTCAATTTTACTGGTGGTTTGTCGATTTAAATGGGTAAAATAAATCACCGAAAACGCAGATATCAAAACCAATAGTAAAATGCCGTAAATAATTAAATGACGCCGAATGTCGCGCCAAATATCAAGTACTAACACAACCTTTTTGGTTGCCATACTAAAGCACCATCGTTATCGCGCTAATCTCTCTGCAACTCTAAGTACTGAGCTGCGAGAGCGCACATTTTCTTCCACTTCATCTTTACTTGGCTTTAACTTGCGTCCGATTAAGCTCAAGTTTTTACCTTTGTTTAGTTCTATTTCGCTAATCGGCATGCCTCGTGGTACTTTTTTACCTTGCGAATGCTTTTTCATAAATTGCTTCACGAGTCTATCTTCGAGGGAGTGAAAACTAATCACCACCAAGCGGCCACCGGTACTCAACACTGACAACGACGCTGCTAACACTTTTTCAATCTGCTCTAATTCGCTATTGATATACATGCGAATCGCCTGAAAGCTACGTGTTGCTGGATGTTTTTTAATTTCTCTTTGTGGTGCTGTTTTTTTAATTAATTGCGCCAGTTGCCCCGTGCGTGTCAATGGCGTGACTTCACGTTCATCAACAATGGCATTAGCAATGCGCCAAGCATGCTTTTCTTCACCAAACGTGCGAAGCACCCAAGTAATGTCTTCAACATCAGCAACGGCTAACCACTCTGCTGCCGTTTGTCCACGGCTAGTGTCCATGCGCATATCTAACGGGCCATCTTTCATAAAACTAAAGCCGCGCTCTGCTTCGTCTAGTTGCGGTGAAGACACACCTAGATCAAGCAAAATACCATCAATTTTTTCAGATAAGTTGTGTTTATCAACGATCATCTGTAAATCAGCAAAACCATGATGTTCGATACTAAAACGTTCATCAACGGCATATTTCTCTGCAGCGGCAATGGCTGTTGGATCGCGATCAACAGCAATTAAGCGACCATTAGGCCCAAGATTTTCAAGGATCAGTCCTGAATGTCCGCCACGACCAAACGTACAGTCGATATAAATACCATCTGGTTTTATCGCTAATCCTGAAATCGATTCTTCAAGCAGAACTGAAATATGTGCATTATCATGTTGCATTATGAGTTTATTAACGCCATTTAGTTATTTAATTCAAAGATTTATCATAAAGATAAATCAAGTAAGCGGTCGGTCAGTTCTATTTCACCTGACTGTATTTTCGCAATGCCTTGCTGCATTTGTGTTTGCCACGCACTTTCGCTCCAAATTTCAAATTTTCGCAACTGACCGACTAACATTAGATTTTTTTCTAACCCAGTATGTTGGCGTAATGGACCATTTATTAATAACCGGCCACTCTTATCAATTTCACAATCTGAAGCATTGCCTAAAAGTACTTGCTGCAACAACCGCTCTTGTGGGTTCATACTCGATAAACCACACAGTTTTAATTCTATTTCTTCCCATTCAGGCAGTGGGTATAACAATAAACATGGATGTTGAATATCTAGCGTACAGACCATTTTCCCTTGGCAATCAGCAAATAGCTCTTCGCGATACCTTGTAGGTATCGTGATCCTATTTTTGCTGTCAAGCGTAATAGCGCTAGTGCCTCTATACATAATTCAACTTATTGTTTGGGATCACTTATGATCCACTAATTCCCACTTTTTCCCACATTGATACAGTTTAGTGAGTAAAGCAAACGTATGTCAAGCAAAGTTTTCGTAATTTGATCAGGCTGAGCGCCTATAAAATAAAGGCTTTGAGGGAAGTGGATGAATTTGTGGGCTTTTGTGGATCTGCCACCCAATTATGGCGATAAATTTATTATTTTTAGGGTAAAACGCAATTTATCTGTCACAAATTAGCGACAGTGGCGATAAATTTTCCCTACAACGGTCAAGTAATAATAGCCTAGGTGGGGTATAACAGAAAATGTTCGCCTTTTAGCTGAATAGCTAATTCAGCACCTAACATAAACAGCTCTTGACTATAAAAACTCAATTGCGAAAACGCTAATGTGGTATTTTGCTCGAGACTACTTAGCAGATAATGATAGCCCTGCTCGGTAACACCAATATGTTCAATAATAACGTTGTTAGCTTCGTGCGACGATAGCACTATATCGCTCGGTTTTACCAATAATTGAAAATTTGTTAACACAGCATTTTTACAAGCACCGATGTTTTTAATGCGATGAGGAGCTAATGCACCAATTAAGCTTGATAATGCTAAGCTATTTTCAGTCGCTGAAAACATTACCGGTAACCAACTGCCCAATTGCAGAAAATCAGCCACTTGCCAGCTGTTAGGTTGTTGGCAAACCAAGGCTGGTGCACCAACTTGCAATACCTGACCTTGATGCATCACGGCAATTTTATCCGCAAAGGTAAAAACCTCATCTTTATTATGAGTAACAAAAATTGCCGTTATCTCTAAACGCTTTAATAATTGCCTAATTTCAATCATGAGCTCATTACGTAAGCGCGCATCTATATTTGAAAACGGTTCATCGAGTAAGAGCAAGCTTGGCTGCGGTGCTAACGCTCGCGCAATAGCTACTCGTTGTTGCTGCCCACCAGATAATTGATGTGGATAACGTTGAGCAAGCTCATTTAACTCAAGTAGAGTCAATAGCTCTTCACAGCGTTGGGCCTGTTCTACTTTGGTTATTTTTTTCAGACCAAAACAAATATTTTCAGTCACCGTAAGATGAGGGAACAACGCATAGTCTTGAAATATCATACCGATATTACGTTGCTCTGGCGGCAGCATGTCATCAAGCGTAATTTTTATCAGCTTATCGCCGGTATTTATCTCTATCGAGCCAGTACTTTGGCCAATAAAGCCGGCCAAAGTACTAAGCAACGTGGTTTTTCCACAGCCACTAGGCCCGACAAGCCCTAATATTTCGCCTTTCGACAGTGATAAGTCAACTTGCGATAAAATTAGCTTTGATTGCAATTCTACCGCTAAATTCTCAATGGTAATAAGTGGCGTCACTTGCTGTCCTTCTGACGGTTAAGAAAAATAATCGGCAATAAGCCAAATAACACGATTAAGATAGCACCAAGCGCGCCCTGCTCTAACCTTTCATCAGAAATCAGTTGATATATTTGTGTGCTGAGCGTTTCAAAATTAAATGGCCGCAATAAAAGTACGGCTGGCAACTCTTTCATGGCTTCGACAAAAACTAATAACCAAGCGACCAAAATAGAGGATTTTAGTAGCGGTAAATGGACACGAAAAAGCGCCGGTAAGGTTTTAACACCTAAACTTGCGGGGGCTAAATCAAGCGACTTTGGAATTTGGCCAATGCCGGCATTAATGGTGCCATTCGCAATGGCTGAAAAACGCACGATAAAGGCAAAAACAATGGCAAAGACCGTACCCGATAAAATTAAACCTGGCGCTTTAAAATCAAAGGCCTTAGCAACGTCGTTAATGACATGATCTAAAGGACCAAACGTCGCTAACATTGCCATGGCCAATACTGTACCAGGTATCGCGTAGCCAAAACCGGAGATTTGTACTGGTATCATCCGACCTCTACTCTGATGTAAACGCTGAAACAAGGCCAATGTTAACGCGATTAATGTCGCTATTGTCGCGCTGTAGGTCGCAATTTTAATGCTGTTTTTTCCAGTCTCGATTAATGCAGTAAACTGTTGATAATCGGCATAATCTATCGCCATATTCAGCAATAAAATTATTGGTAATAAAAAGCCTGCAAACACCAAAAACCAACAAAACATACTGGCCAATATCTGCTGAATAAGAGAAAGTTGTTTACGTTGATGTTCAGTATTCGGACGACTTGATTGATGCCGTTGCCCTGCTCTAGCTCGTTGCTCAGCAACAACAACAAATAAAATAAACAACATTAATACACTCGCTAACGCATTAGCGGCAGCAAAATCACCATAACCGAGCCAAGTATCATAAATAGCAGTGGTTAAAGTATTAACGGCAAAATATTGTACCGTGGCAAAATCAGCTAATGTTTCCATGGTCACTAAAGCTAACGACACAGCTATTGCGGGCCGTGCTAACGGTAGTGCAATTTGATAAAAGCTTTGTCGTTCTGTGCAGCCTAACAGTCGACTAGCCCGTAATAAATTCCGATCTTGTTGCTCAAGTGCGGTGCGGGTCAGCATATATACATAAGGGAACAATACGAAAGCAATAACAATAGCTGCGCCGCCTAGAGTTCTGATATCAAAGAAATAGTAATCATTCGGTGAATGCCAATCAAACCATGCACGTAACACACGTTGCACTGGCCCAGCATAGTCAAATAAATCGGTATACAAGTAAGCAACTAAATAGGCAGGCATTGCTAAAGGCAGCATTAACAACCATCTTAACTGTTTGCCCATCACGATATTGGTTTGACTTATAATTGCCGCAGCAGGAACGCCGAAGCACAAGGATAATAGCGCCACCAATATGCCAAGCCCCAAAGTATTACGAATATATTCGGGTAGGACTGTTGACCATAAATGAGCAAATAGATCGCTAGATACATTAATACTAGCAAACAGCATTACTACAATAGGTGCCATTAAGGCAAAAGCAAAAAACCAGCTGAATAGTTTCCAGCTGGTACTTTTATTTCCGGTGTTCACGCGACTCGATATAAATTGAAGATGTTATAGGTCAAATTGTGCCTTATCTAATAAAATCAATGCCGCTTTACGTTGCTTAGCAATAGTTTCTAGTGATAATGCGTCTGCTTTGAATTCACCCCATGATGCGACTAACTTAGACGCTTTTACCCCTGGGCGCACCGGATATTCCATATTAGTTTCAGCGTACATCTCTTGTGCTTCTTCTGAGACTAAAAAGTTCATCAAGGCCAGTGCATTAGTTTTATTAGGCGCATATTTAGCCATTGCCATACCGGAAATATTAATATGAGCGCCTCGGTTATTTTGATTAGGAAAATTAATATAAACCGCATCAGCCCAAACTTTCTGTTTTTCATCTTTAAGCATATTACCAAAATAGTAGCTGTTGCCTAATGAGATATCACATAAGTTTTGATGAATCGCTTGAACTTGTGCACGATCACTCCCTTGGGGCTTACGTGCTAAATTCGCTTTAACTTTTTGTAACCAAGTTAACGTATCCGCTTCACCATGCTCAGCAATCATAGACGCTACTAACGCGACATTGTATGGATGCTTGCCACTGCGAGTACAAATTTTTCCTTGCCATTTATCATCTGCTAAATCTTCATAGTTAAAAGCAATTTTTCCTAAGCGTTTAGCCGAATAAATATTTCGTACTCGGGTAGTAAGTGCATACCAAGTATCATCTGAAGCTTTAAATTGTGCAGGAATTGCTGCTGTCATTTCGCTAGACGTTGCCGGTTGTAACAGGCCTTTATCGTGTAACTCAATCAAACGACTAATATCGGTAGTTAAAAGAATATCTGCGGGACTATACTCACCTTCGCGAGCTAAACGTTCAGCCATGCCTTTTTTGGCAAAAACCACGTTAACTTTAATACCAGTTTCTTTGCTAAACTCATCAAAAAGAGGTTTAACTAAAAATGGCTGACGATACGAGTAAACATTAACCTCATCGTTCGCCAAAGTATTAAAATTTGCACCGATAAGTGCGACAAAAACAAGCGTAGAAAACCAGATTTTATTCAACATGAAGTCCGCCTAAATAGTCAGAAAAAGAATGAATTTAGATTGCTAAATTTGCCGTCAGACTAATGAAGATATTTATCACTGTCAAGGTTTTTGAGAATTATTCTCATTTAACTTTGATTTCGGCAAGCTTTAAAGATAAATTTGTTCATCTGTTAACGTTTCGCTTGTAAAAGTGCCTTCGCTGACTCAGAAAGACAACGATTAGAAATATAGTGCCTATTGGCATTATGAGTTATTAACCAACCGTTCTGTGTCGGGGTTAAGCACTCAATATCGTTGAATAACATTTTATTATCATTATAAAATGACGAGATATGAATACTGTCCTGATTTATTTCTAACGTTACTTCAGCTTTTGCAACCTTACTAAGCATTTGGCGGGCAACCCACCAAGATTTTTTATAACGGCTACTAACAACTTCTAACACCCCTAACGAAAAAATAAACCAAGCAGCATAGGGATTCAACTCTGAAAATAACACCAACCCGGCACCAACTATTAGTAATATAATGCCTTTTCGATAAAGCGCAGCGAAGCTTTGTGCTGCTACCGACTCCTCGTAACATTCAGTAAAGTGAGATTTATCTAATATAAATTTTGTTTGATAATTAAAGGGCTGAGTCATATTGCAGTCATAATCATTAGAGTGATCTTCATTTTACCTATATCTCGAGATAATTACTATTTTGTCATCTCAACAGGCAGCACTTGACTGCATAACCATTAGGTCAACATCTAACAATAAGCTGAACTGACTTTAATGATAATAGTTCAGCCTAGAGTTTAAAGACTGAACTGACCACATAAAACGATGAATTTAAAGTAAAAAAATGAAAAGTAAAGCATAGGGACTAGTTCTTATATCACTTACTTTAATTGAGGTTATTCGTTTTAGTGTTTTTATCTTGTGTATCGACTTCTGACGTCGACAACTCGCTATTCGGCGTCAATTCTTCTTCTGCGGTCACGTGCGTCTGAGATAACTGGCCTTTACGGTTGGCGTTTAGCGAAGTTAAATAAAGCGCTATTTTTTGCTTGGCAACCGTCGTTAACCCTCCCGCTTGTTGCTGCTCTTCAAATAGACCTTCAATTTTACCAAAGAGTTTATCCAAATTTTCATCAACTTGATTTTTGACAAGGTCTGGATTTTCGGTCGTACTAGGACTGTAATTATCTTGCGTGGTATTTGGGTTTTTGTCGGTGTTATTAGCATTTTCGACAGTGGTTACCACCTTGGCATTTACCGGTAAATCACCGAATAAGTTTAACCAGTGATCGGTATTATGGCCCCAGTTCATTAAACGCTGAAAGTGGCCATCTTGCTTATTATTGCCTTTGGCTAAATCAAGTACGGTACAAATAATGGCGACTGGGCTCAGTATTAAATCTCTTGCCGCGTCCAATATTAACTTTATTTGAAACTTGATACTTTCACGAATGAGCTGCCATCGCCGTTTACTCGCACTAGTCATTTGTCTGCCTTTTTATCATTCGTCCTAAGCTTCATTGAACTAAGGCTCTCTTGACATAGTAACGGTTTCAACAAAATTTAGACAATAAAAAACCGCGTTGAACGCGGTTTTTTAAAGCAATTAATTCAGCAAGATTAGCCGTTGATGAAATCAACACCTTCTTTAATATCTGCTGTTAACGTTGCTAACATGTCGTTTTTCGCTTTTTCTTCAAAAGCACTTAACTCGCCGTATGGCAATATTTCAGCTATACCATTTACGCCTAAACGTACTGGATGTGCGAAATATGGTGCATCACCACCTTCAACTTCTACGTATGCGTAATCAACAACATCTTCGCCTTGTAAACCTTTGACTAAAGATAAACAAAAACGAGCTGCAGCAGCGCCCATTGAAAGTGTTGCAGAACCGCCACCCGCTTTAGCATTGACCACTTCAGTACCGGCATTTTGAATGCGTGGTGTTAAGGCTGCAACTTCTTCATCAGAGAAAGTAACACCTTCAACTTGTGAAAGAAGCGGTAAAATTGTCGTACCTGAATGGCCGCCAATGACTGGAATTTTCACGTCAGCAACATTCAAGCCTTTTAATTCAGCAATAAAAGCTTCAGAGCGAATAACATCAAGTGTTGTGACACCAAAAACACGGTTTTTATCGTACGTACCCGCTTTTTTGAATACTTCAGCAACAATTGGTACCGTGCCATTTACTGGGTTAGTAATAATACCCACTAGCGCTTTAGGACAGTTAGCAACAATGCCTTCTGCTAAAGTTTTGATAATACCGGCATTAACAGCAAATAAATCTGCACGGTCCATACCTGGTTTACGTGGCATGCCCGCTGGAATAATGACAATGTCAGCACCTGTTAACGCACCAGCTAGATCGTCAGCACCAAAGCCAGCAACTTTTACCGCTGTTGGGATGTGTGATAAATCAACGGCGACACCTGGAACTACTGGTGCAACGTCATATAAAGATAGCTCAGAACCTGCAGGTAATTGAGTTTTTAATAATAAAGATAACGCTTGACCGATTCCGCCAGCAGCGCCTAGCACAGCAACTTTCATTTGATGTCTCCGAAAATTTGAGTAATTACGTAATAATTTGTCGGCCAAAAGATATAGCATAAATGGCCAAAAAACAATGATTATTCACCTGTATTGGCTTATAAGGATAACGTATAATAAAAATTGTGGAATAATACTTAGGTATTATAAATCGACAATCGTCTATCGAAGTATCTATTAAACAGCGAACATATTATGAGCGGACAACAAAAACAAGAAGCTTTAGTACAAGCATTTAAAGATTTATTAAAACAGGAACAATTTAGTTCTCAAGGCGATATTGCCGATGCCTTAAAGTCTCAAGGCTTTGAGAATATTAGTCAGTCAAAAGTATCACGCATGCTAAGCAAATTTGGCGCTGTGCGCACACGCAATGCCCGTCAGGAAATGGTGTATTGCTTACCCGCTGAATTAGGCATGCCTACGGCTAAAAGTCCGCTAAAACAGTTAGTACTCGATATTGAGCATAATGATGTCATGATTATTATTCGCACCAGCCCAGGCGCAGCACAATTAATAGCTCGTTTGCTCGATAGTGTAAGCAAAAGTGATGGCGTACTGGGTACTATTGCTGGTGATGATACGATTTTTATCGCACCCACTGACGTCAAAGAAATTAAGCAAACCATTGCTAAACTGGAAGCGCTTTTCCTAAAAAACTTAAGTTAAAAGTTTAAATTCTGCATTTGATGTTGCTCAACTCTATATGATCAGACAGATCTTATAGAGTTGAAACTAACATTAAATTAATCACCCAGCTTCGCTAAAATATTTAAACTTGGGACAAAAAATGCAGCACCCGTTTCTGCTTGCGTATATTTGAGCATGTGGTCACTGTGTCCGTGAGCATCACCCGAGATCATACTTTTAAGCATTAATTCGAACGGCTCAGGCGAATGACAATACGAAACAAAAAATAAGCCCTGAATCTTCATATCACCGTAGGGCATGCTTTGACGTAATATCTCAATACTATTGCCGTCACTATCTTTTAAGTTAACCCGTTTAATATGCGACGTTGGCGCTTTATTCTCTTCCGAGTATTCTTCATTGTTGACTTTTGTACGTGAGAAAATATCTTCTTGGTCTTTAACTTCCAACGAATTCCACAAATTTAAATTATGACGATAACGTTGAATATGTAAATAACTACCGGCGGAAAATTCAGGGTCTTGCTCTTCATTAACTAAGGCTACTCTTCGGCGATGATGACCTTGCGGGTTCTCAGTGCCATCAACAAAGCCAGTTAAATCTCGGCCGTCTAAAAAACGAAAGGCTCTCACTTGCTCGACCAATTCCACACTGTCAGCTAATAATTGGCAAACTTTAGTCGCGACAATATGGTTTACATCAGCTCGGTCGCCACGGATTTCAATATACAGATCATAGCTATTCCCCGGCGCTGTGCAATCTTCCACGGCCATTTCCGGAAACTGTCGCAAGTGCTTAGGGCGACCATCTGGGTATAGTTCATCCCAAAAATTTGTGCCGATGGCAATAACTCCAGCTAAATTTGCTTCAGAAAAACGATCCGCATATTTATCAAATAAGGCAGGCAAGCGGGATAACGCTTTACGTAAAAATAAATTTTTATCATCTAAGGCGTTAAATAATAAATAATATCCGTGAAGACTAGGCTCCGCACACACACCAAACTGTTCTCTTGCCATGTCAAAATCTACTCATATACATATTAACTAATGTGTTAATTTTACACATTTTATTGTTAATGGCAGTAAAACTTTGATAAATCTTTCATCAACTTTGCGCTACTACCAATATTCAAGGTTAATCTTGCTATACAAAAATATAAAAAGCCTGTGCAAATTAAGACACAGGCTTATGATATTATAATAAAAGTTAGCTTATTTTAGCCTCGAGTGAACTCAGGGTAGGCTTCCATACCACAGTCCGATTTATCAACACCTTCATACTCTTCTTCTTCACTGACTCGAATGCCGATTAATTTTTTCAAAATAAACCAAACCGCTAGACTCGTGAAAAATACCCAAACAAAAATCGTTGCTGCACCGATCAATTGTCCGGTTATTGTTGATGCACTGTTAGTTACTGGCACTAACAACAAACCAAGTAAGCCGACAACACCATGCACAGAAATAGCACCTACAGGATCATCTATTTTTAATTTATCCAAACTGATGATAGAAAATACCACCACGATACCGGCAAGAGCACCGAATAATGTCGCTTGCAGCGGTGTTGGTGTTGATGGCTCTGCAGTAATCACCACTAAGCCAGCTAGCGCACCATTAAGTGCCATAGTTAAATCGGCTTTTTTAAACAACACTTTAGCTAAAATCAGTGCAGCTACAGCGCCCGCTGCTGCTGCTGCATTTGTATTTAGAAACACCATAGCGACTGAGTGTGAACTTGCGATATCGCCAAGCTTTAACACCGAACCACCATTGAAACCAAACCAGCCCATCCACAAAATAAAGGTGCCTAAGGTTGCCATAGGTAAATTAGAACCAGGGATAGCATTCACGTGGCCATCAGCACTGTACTTTCCTTTACGTGCTCCTAATAATAATACGCCAGCCAATGCTGCAGCAGCACCTGCCATATGCACAATACCCGAGCCAGCAAAGTCCGAAAAACCTAGCTCAGATAAGGTATATAAACCAAACACGGCATTACCGCCCCAAGTCCAGCTACCTTCCATTGGATAAATAACAGCCGTTAATACCACAGCAAAGGCTAAAAACGCCCATAACTTCATGCGTTCAGCTACCGCACCAGAAACAATTGACATGGCAGTTGCCACAAAAACAACTTGGAAAAAGAAATCAGACGCCGCTGAATATATTGCCGCGCCGGTAAAACCATCTTCTCGAGTAGAGAAATCAGCAAGCACCTTAGCAGGGTCAACCGTTTCAATACCCGACAGGAAAATACCACCGCCGTACATAATGTCGTAACCAACAAACAAATACATCATGCAGGCAATCGCATAAAGCGCGACATTTTTAGTTAGAATTTCCGTAGTATTTTTAGCTCGAACTAAACCGGCCTCCAGCATCGAAAAGCCCGCGGCCATCCACATCACTAAAGCGCCACATATTAAGAAGTAAAAAGTATCCATCGCGTACTGAAGTTGAAAAATATTTTGTTCCATGATTTGCTCCTATATCGCTTCTGCGTCTTGTTCACCAGTACGAATGCGCACGGCTTGCTCAAGGTCATAAACAAATATTTTGCCATCACCAATTTTTCCGGTATGTGCTGACTCAGCTATAGCCTCGACTAAGCGCTGCACAACATCGTCATTTACCGCAATTTCAAGTTTTACTTTCGGTAGAAAATCCACTTGATACTCTGCACCACGATAGAGTTCTGTATGTCCTTTTTGACGACCAAAACCTTTTACTTCACTAACCGTTAAGCCTTCAACACCTATTTCAGAGATCGCTTCTCTGACATTATCAAGTTTGAATGGCTTTATTATCGCATTTACTAGTTTCATTTTACTTTCCCTTATTTTTCGTTACACAAGGCTTATCAAGCCCCATGCCAATAAAAATAAACCATATAAAACAAAAGGATATACCATTTTAAATAAAGCACAGCGCACCACGACAGTGCGACAAAAAGACTTTTGCAAGCTACTGGTGCAACTTATGTGGTAGGGAGAGTCAACGCGATTGAGCTTATAACAAGCCAGAACGCATAATTTCGTTGTATAAACTCTTTACAAAAATGCAGCGGATAGCACAACCATGAGTTGGTCACTAAACGAGTTGAATTGTTGATATGTAGCGAAGTTTTGTTGATATTTTGCAGTAAATATAAGGGTTATAACTTAAGTAGCGCTTAAACTAACGTCTAGCCTTCACACATACAATGACGCTAATCATTAGATTTACGTTAGCGGTAAGCTAGGTTTCACTAGCACTTGAGTAAAGTCACTTTATGTTAATCACTCAAGTACTATATTTTGTCGTATTTCAATGGTGAATCGACAGATAAAGATTTAATGGTATTTATTAAAGCATGATCAAACAGCTTAAGAGCCTTTAATAAATAGCCGCGGCACCGGGATTCAAAATAGATAGAATACTTAAACGCTCAATATCACAAAAGTAATTAGCCCCTTGCAATAAGCTTTGATCAATAGGCAATTGCTGCATTGCCTCTTCAGTTAATAACAACTCGATAGCATGTGCACTACAGTCATACTGACTCAACATAATTCGCTTAGATAGATACAATAGTTTGGTTTCATCACTGCTGTAGGTAAAATCACTATTATCTTGATTGCGAATCGGCTCAATGATAGTAAAGGGTAATTGCCACTGCTTTAAAAGCTCAGCGGCACATTCGCCATAGGTAAACCCAAGGCTATTATTTTGTTTATCCCAAGGTAACTCAGTTGAAGTATAGCTATTAGCAAGACGAACTTGCTCAGGAGAAAGTTGCTGCACAACCAGTTCACCTAAGTTATGTAGTAAACCTAAAATAAACAATCGCTCAGCATTCGGAATATTAAGTTTCACCCCGATATATTTTACAATAAGCGCACAATCAACACTTTTACACCAAAAATCATCCAAAAAGTCTTGTTCAGCATTGAGTCCTTTAAATGCTTGGCTAGTAAAAAAGGCGATGACTAAGTTATAAACTTCAGTAATGCCTAGTACTAGCACGGCTTTAGAAATAGTATCAATTTTGCCCGGATAATTAAAAAAGGAGCTATTAGCTAATTTTAAAATTGTGCCTGCTAATGCAGGATCCAATAAAATAACATCGGCAATATCATCAATTGTCGCGCTTTCATCATCAATTAATTCTTTGATGCGAACGAAAGAATCCGAAAGCACAAATATTTCACTCGCTTGTTCAGCGTAATCATTAACATTTTTCATATTGGTCCCAAAATATCTGCCATACACTCCTTTACGACACTACAAGCTTTATAGGAGCGCACTATTAGGATGATTTATAGCATCTTAATATCCGCAGTTAGCTAAAATTAACTTAGCGATAAATTTAACCCACAAAGAACAAATTTAGTTTAGCCTATTTAAACTAATTATCTTTAAAAATAATCAATTTACCTGCAAACTTACATGATAAGAAGTAAATTTACGTAAATTAATAACACCCGTTTCAAAAATTAAATACTGTCCTTTTATACCGACTAACATCCCTGAAACTTCTGGTGTTTTATCAAAGTTAAATGATGATATTTTTGTTAAATACTGTTGTACTGGAAAGTGTAAATCAACCACATCTTCATCTAATTCAGTGACTGCATCTGTGCCATATTTCAGGCTAACACTTGCTAACTTTTCTGCTATTTTAGGCTTTAATTCCGCCGCAATGGCTTTTAAGTCTAGCGCTTCCGCACTGCCTTTAAGCATAGCGCGCCAATTTGTTTTATCGGCAATGTATTCTGCCAACGCTATTTCAACCAACCCTGACTGTAAGCGAGTACTCACTTTAAATATAGGTAATGCTTGCGTTGCACCTTGATCAATCCAGCGAGTCGGTATTTGAGTATGCCGGGTAATGCCAACCTTTAAACCTGACGTATTCGCTAAGTATACATAGTGAGGGATCATGCAGTTGGTTTCCCCCCATTGTGGCTCCCGACAAGTACCTTGCTCAAAATGACAAGTTTCTGGCTTCATAATACACATATCGCATTGTGCAAGTTTTTGCATACATGGGTAGCAATAGCCCTGAGAATAACTTTTTTTAGTTTTTCGACCGCAATGCTGACAATCAATATGGCCGCTATAATTCAACGTTAGGTGCTTACCAATAAGGTCATTTAGCTCAACTTCTTGTTCACCAACCACCATACGGTAATTTACCGTGCCATCTGAGGCTAAATTCGCACGCATTTTACGCAGAGCACCCGTTTCTATTTGCAACATATAACAACCTATTATTTTTTCAGTTGCCAATAATATAAAAATCGCTAACTAGCAGCTAGTGTTAATTCATTTTTAACTCGAAAATCAGCAAGAAAATTGCGATGATGACTACTTATTTCTCTGAACAGGCTGTATTTATCTTATATGTGGTATGTCTATTTCCTTCGTTGCGCCGATAATAGCCTTTACGCCGGCATTACCACTTCACTTGAGCGTAGACTGACAGAGCATAATAATTGCAACAAGAAAGCCGCGAAATATACACGTGTGCGCCGCCCTGTCACATTAGCCTATGCAGAGCCTCAAACTAATCGGCAGCAAGCAAGCCGCCGTGAGTATCAACTTAAACAGCTCAGCAAGAATAATAAAGAGCAATTAGTTAATAACTATCAACATATCAATCAGCCAGAAAAATAAACACCTGTTCGCCTAAACCCCTTATTTTTACTGGTCTGCTCTGTAAATAAAACACTAATAAACTTCGATCTTAACAAAGCATACTGATAGAATAGCGCCGATTTTAGTAGCTTAAAGTGATGACACATATTCATGTTTTTAGAAAACTATTGCCATATTTCAGATGAAAAAATTACTTTCACGCGTCAGCAAGCAAGTGATTTTGCAAAACAAATTGCCGATGATTTTAACCCTTTGCATAACATCAACGCGAAGCGTTTTTGTGTGCCAGGTGATTTACTATTTTCATTAATTCTAGAACGTGCAGGCTTACATCAAGAAATGAGCTTTACGTTTTCAGGCATGGTGACAGATGCTACAAGCCTACATATACCTACGGAAATAACCACTACAGCGAGTATTGTTGACGATAAAGAAAAAGAATATTTGAAAATGTCAGTAGCTGGCAATAGTACCAAAAATAGTACAGCAATTGAGTCATTAACACGCGCTTATGTTGAATTTTCGGGTCACACCTTTCCACATATTCTTGTCGAATTAATGAAAGAAAATAAGGTAATGATCAACCCGACGCGCCCTATGATTATGTATGAAAGCATGTCTATTCAACTCGAAAACCTCGATTTTAAAGACATTAGCTTAAGCTTATCCTCTACGACTTTGGTACAAGAAGGCAAGCGCGGTAATGCTTGCTTAGCGTTTGATTTAGTTTCACAAGGTAAAGTTATCGGACATGGAAAAAAGTTCATGCTGTTAAGTGGCTTACGAGACTATTGCCAAGATACCATTGATAATATCGTAGCTGAGTATCATCAAACAAAAGCACAATACGTTGCCGATAAAGCTAAATAAGTATGAACCACCTAGGTTAACAAGAGGTACTAACGGCTCTGCTTAGTGCCTCATATGAGTTACCTTGTATGAGCTACCCCCATGCCAATTACCCTAGGTGAAGTCTCAATGAGCATTAGCCAATCAATTCACACCTGAGTGCTCACTCAAGCTATTAATGCCGAAACTTCCTTCCTACCCAAAGCATTGCGTGGTCTGCTTTTACAGCAGCTTGTCGAAAGTACTTTTGACTTTTCTTTAACCATACTTTTGCCCAATCATATTCCATACTTAGCAAGGCTAGGCCCAAAGGTATAAATATTACCGCAGGGCCTGGTAGTATGATAAAGATTATTCCAATGAGTAAGCACAGAAAACCGAAAACGGTACGTGTTGTGCGCTTCAATTTATTGACTATTATTGCTTGCATAGTTCGCCTTTAATAAGGTTTTTCAGATTAGCCTATGAAAAGCAAGAGTCATTCCAAAGAAATTTTATATTACTTATCAATGAACTAAAATCTCCCTATGCTAAATCACCGACAATTACGTGGTGTAAAAGGCAAAATAATAGTGAAGATAACAAAACTATTCAGTAACTTTTTTCAAATTCAATTTGCTGACGGCGCTTATCTTCAACACATGCTGCGAATTGTTGTGTCGATTTTGGTCGACTACAAACTTTCTCTGGTTGGTAAAATAACAACCACGCCTGTAATTTTTCACCTTGATATCTTGAGCGCACGACCACAGGACTACTACTGGCAAAGGGAATCAAGGATTTAGTGCTTTTAACTTTTTTTTTCGTAACAGCCAGCGGACTAATATTATTTTTCTTACTCGAAGGTTTTGATTTGGCCTTTTTCTGCTTCTTTTTCTTCGACTTAGGCTTAAGTTTACCGGTTTCACATCGCCACCATTTATCTCGTGCCTTAGCTTCTTTATTCGATAAACTAATACTACGTTTATGTGAGCTTGCCTGACGCTGTTGTGCCTGAATATTATCAAGTTTATTACGGTAGCTTTGACAGTGTTTTTTCCCTGCGGTCGCTAAAAATGACATAAAAAACATGATTGTAAATAAGCTAAAAAAGATTATTCGTCGCATCTTTATCACCCAATGAAGTCCGTTTCCATAGCAAAAGTGTAGTCAATATTGGATAAATATCGATATAAAATATCGTTAAATTCCGCTAGTAGCATCAACACAACGCGCCAAAAACAGCAACTAAACACACGACGAAAAAACTTCTATACTCTATTTAAGGCGTGGTTCTCAACAAATTACTCAAGAGGGCTGCGGGTATAACTTAACTTGGATAAAAGAGGAACAGGGATGTTTCAAAAATCAACAATACCACACAAATTTTTATGCTTTAGCTTTTTCTTATTCATACAGCCTTACGCAAATACCCAGCCAGTATATGAGTCAGCATCAAAGATCGAAAAACCCAAATTACAACTAGCGACTAAGTACCAGAAGCATGACGCTGTTGAAGATTATTGGATCAGTGAAAAATTAGACGGCGTCCGCGGCTACTGGACCGGAAAACAATTACTTACTCGTAATGGCAATGTACTTTCACCACCATCATGGTTTATTAAAGGCTGGCCGACAATAGCAATGGATGGTGAACTGTGGAGTGAACGAGGACAGTTTGAACAGATCAGTGGTTGCGTTCGACGTAAGCACTCTGATCAAGCCTGTTGGAAAAACCTCAAACTAATGCTTTTCGATTTACCTCACCAAGCCAATAACTTCAGCAGTCGTATTAACACTATGAGGCAATTGGTAAGCAAAAATCATTCACCGTATTTAGCCATGGTCCCACAGATAAAGCTCACAGATAATATTCAGTTATATGCGCTGTTAGATAACGTCGTTGATAATAATGGTGAAGGGCTAATGCTACATCTTGCTAGCGCTAATTATCAAAGTGGTCGAAGTAAAAACTTATTAAAATTAAAAAAGTATCAAGACGCTGAAGCAAAAGTTATTGCCCATATCGCTGGTAAAGGCAAATACATTGGCTTACTCGGCGCAATTAAAGTAGCAACGCCAGAAGGTGTTATTTTCAAAATAGGCACTGGCTTTTCCGATTTAGAACGCCAGCATCCGCCAGAAATTGGCAGCATAATAACCTATAAATACATTGGTAAAACACCACGAGGTGTGCCAAGATTTGCCAGCTTCCTTCGGATTAAAAATAAACATTAATAGCACCAGCTAAGGCGTATGATTTATGGAACTTCATTTATGGTTATCACTTGTGGTTATTTGCATTCTTGGTGCTTTGTCGCCAGGGCCTAGCCTGGCATTAGTGATTAAGAACACCTTAAATGGTGGCGCAGGTCAGGGCTACGCTACAGCTATTAGCCATGGTTTAGGTGTGGCACTGTATGCTGCAATTACCGCTACGGGTATTGGCTTACTGATAGTACAGTCGCCAATTTTATTCGCAGCGATTAAATACGCAGGTGCAGCTTTTCTTTTATATTTAGGCATCAAGGCTTTAATGAGCAAACAGAAAAACATGCAGTTTGCTCATAAAGAAGGCGCGTTTGATCCTTCCATAAATGGTTGGCGTGACGGTTTTTTAATTGCTTTTTTGAACCCTAAATTAGCTATTTTCTTTCTAGCACTCTTTAGTCAATTTGTAGAGCCTGGAGCTGGGTGGCAACAAAAAGGCATAATGACCGCGACTGTTGGCCTTATTGATATGCTGTGGTATGTCGTTATTACTTATACCATATCACGTGGACCTATTTTAGAAAAACTAAAAGCCAATAGTCATATTGTCGACAAAGTCACCGGTAGCTTTTTAATTTTGCTGGCCGCACGTGTTGTCTTGAATTAACACGAAATTTTAGCATGCTAAATACACTCAACATTAACGTCAGGCTTGTAAATAAAATATAAACACTTTAAACCTTTCCCTTGATGAGCTTCTTTGAACACTTCAGAAGTATGAACTTGGTACTGAAAGATACAGTCAGGACATTCCTTGGCAACTTCCGCCAGTAAAAAGTCTTCCGTTAAATCAGGAGAGTTTAAGCATAATAAGACATCGCTGTTGTCAGACATAAACTCTGGTAAACGACGAATAATTTTTTTGTAGTCTCTGCCAATATCGACACTACCTTTTTGAAAAGAAGGAGGATCTGAGATCAGCAATTGATATGGTCCATGTTTTTTCAGACGTCCATAAGACTTAAAAATATCAACACCTTCAAAAATAACTTTCGTTAAATCTTGGTTATTCAGTCGATGATTTTCTCGCCCTTTCGCTAGCGAACTTTTGCTCATATCAATGTTGACCACTTTATTGGCATGACCCGCCAAAGCCGCGACAGAGAAAGCACAAGTATAGGAAAATAGATTTAACACCCGCTTATTTTCGCTATGATTTTTAACCCATTCTCGGCCATTACGCATATCTAGAAACAAGCCTGAGTTTTGCGCTTTACCTAAACTAATATGATATTTTAAACCATGCTCTAGCGCCACTAAGTTTGTTATTTCTTGACCCCAGAGTAATTCACAAGGGGCAAACTTACGGCAACGATACTGTACTTGAATAGATTGGCACTTATCCGTTAATGTTTGCAACTGAGTAACTTGCTCTGACAGCCAACTTGCTTCGACTTCCTGATATAAAGTAATCAAGATTACTGGTGCTAACCAGTCAACATTAACATGAGACAAGTTAGCATAGGCATGACCACGTCCGTGAAACAGGCGTTGGCTTTCTTTGAAGTCAGTGGGTTGGATAAATTCAATCATTGCATTAAACCAATCTAGCGAGAAAAAATAAGGCCGGATAATAACAAATTATCCGGCCTTAGGTATTATTTAACGTATTTAAGTCTTAACTAGAAACCAAAAATACTATAACCAAAGAATTTTTGCATAACCGTATTAATAAAAATACCAAAAACGATCACCGGAATAAACGTTCCTAAAGAGAAATTAACATACTTCTCTACCCATGATCCTTTGTAGTTGTCATTCCCTAAGGCTAGCTCTTCAGATAACTGTAGTTTTTTCCAACGATAACTAACAAACACACAGAGTAAAAAACCATTGAGCGGTAAAATCGTGTCATAGAAAATATCATAAACCACATCAAAGAATGAGCGAACGCCACCCGCGTATGAAGTGAACTCAGTAAAAAATGACACCATACCAAACGATAGCGTAGCAAAAACAGTTAGTAGACCTGCTGTCATCAATAATATTGATAATGCTTTTTTACGACTATGCTTCTTCTCGGTCACTAGATAAGAAACCGGTACTTCCAAAATTGACACTAAGGACGTAATGGCGGCAAAGAAGACGAGCGTAAAGAAAAAGGCTGCGACAGCACTTGCGCCTATGTAACCAATAGAGCTTTGTAGCGCTAGAAATATTTTCGGTAAAAAGGTGAAAATTAATGACACGGAGCTGTCACTTAACTCGGCAGGGTTAACGTTCGGATTAAATGAAAATACCGCAGGCAAAATCATCAGACCGGCAGTAAATGCTACGGCAGTATCTGTTAAAGCAACAAGTTTTGCCGAACCAACAATATCGGTTTTACGGTTAATGTAAGAACCATAAGTGATCAAAATCCCCATACCTAACGACAGAGAGAAAAATGCTTGTGATAAGGCACCGTTGACCACAGCTGGGGTTAATTTAGAAACATCAGGAATTAAAAAGAACTTAACACCTGCCATGGCATTATCGAGTGTTAAAACATAAATCACCATCATCAGTAGCATTATGAATAGGGTCGGCATCAATATTTTTGATGCGCGCTCGATACCATCTTTAACACCAGCAACGAGAATAAAATTAACAATTGCTGCCACTACAACCATACCAGCAAATAAATACGGACTATTAACAAACTCACCAAAACCATTATTACTTGCTAAATAGTCTAAGTTTCCGGTCAATGTTAAAGCAATATAGCCAAAAATCCACACCGTTAATACCATATAAAATACGGCGATCATAAAAGGAGTTAACACGCCAAGAAAGCCAGCTGCGCCCCAAGCTCTACTTCCACCACTTAGCGCTTTATAGGCACCAACAGGTTCTTTTTCTGTTTTCCGTCCAACCGCCATTTCAGCAATCATCACAGGTAAACAAATGAGAAAAACAAAAATAGCGTACATTAATAAAAATGCACCACCACCGTTTTTGGCCGCGTTGACAGGAAAACCAACCAAATTACCAATACCAACAGCTGAACCAGCCGCAGCCAAAATGAACCCCAAACGGGAACTGAAATGCTCTCTTTCTGTACTCATAAACATCCTTCGTTGTAATTTTTATCGGGCTAATAATTATATTTTTTTTACTACACAGTGCCCATTTTTATTGAGATATGCTGATTTATTCAGTCAACCGATGCTAGCAGGCTTTTTTATTAAAGTCTTGTTTTGTAAACCGCTAACATCGAGCAAAGTGTATAATATTTATTGCACTTGCTAAGTAACCTGAACTCTGGATAAGCTATGTCCGTCAATGCCACGATTTTTGCTCGTATCAGCGTTAAGTTTGCTACTAATAGCCAGCTATTAGGTACACAAACTTGCCTTGATTCACGCAAAACTTATGACATTGATAAAAATCATATATCAATCAACTGATAGCTTATTTGTATACCTATGAAAATAAAAGCTTTATAACTTCATTCGCATATCCATTATCCAGAGTTCAGGTTAAGTACCACTAACCATAAAATTTTGCATTCATAATATTAAGAATATTTTCTGTTTCTATTGTTGCGAAGTTTGCCGCATCTTCTAGGTCACCAGTCGATACCTTGAGCGATTGACAGAGGCTTGCATCAACACTATCGTCGTAACTAAAAATATCAGAGTGACATTCCACTAATGCTAATCTAGACGCTAGGTACAGTACTTTGACATCTTTATTAATTTCAATGCTATGAGCATTATTGTAGTGGCGAATAGGTAAAATTATTTTTTCTGGAATTTGCCAAATTTTAAGTAATTCAGCAGAAACTTCGGTATAGGTAAAGCCTAAAACTTGCTGTTGTAGCTGCCATGGCAATATGTCAGCACTGTAGGTTTCACATTTTTTTGCTAGTTCAGGTGATATTTTCGCTACAATCAACTCACCAAAGTTTTGCAGTAAGCCTGCAACAAACAAGCGCTCTATATCTCTAATGCCCGCCGTTATTGCTAAGTTTTTGGTGGCTAATCCGCAAAAGACACTCATATGCCAAAATCTTTTTAAATCGATAGAGTCATTTGAAAAGTGCTTAAATGCCGTAGCCGCAACATCCACTAGCATCATGTTATAAATCGCTTGTGTACCTATAACGGTAATAGCACGTGAAATGGTACTGATCTCTCCAGGAAAACTATAAATGGCACTGTTCGCTATTTGTAATAAGCGCGAAGTCATCGATGGATCAACGCTGATAACGTTAGCAAAGTCTTCGATTGTCGAGTCGCTATCTTCCATTAACGCTTTGATTTTAAAACAAGCATCTGGAAGCGCGAAAGAGCCATTAGCCTGCATGGCGTATTCAAAAGCATTCATCAATTAAACTATCCTTATTTGAAGCTGACTTAAATTAATTTTGTTATATTGATTTAAAGCGGTTAGCTGCACTATTGCGCAAAAGTTATACCGAAGAAATCACCATCATGCCATTTAGGACGTTCTGACTGGTTAGCTATTTCTAGGCCGATCATCAAATTAACCAAGGCGAAATTTGCTGCCGCATCATAATTTATCGGTAACGTCGTTTCGTCGCTATGCTGATGGTAATGGTTTTTTAAAAAATCACCAAAGACCGCGCCACCATCAATATTTTCATCCGTTGACTTAAAGCCGGTCATTAAGAATACCGATGGAATACCTGCCTTTACAAAACTGTAATGATCGCTACGAGTAAATAGCGCCTGCTCTGGCATAGGATCTTCACTGAGCTCAATATCTATTTTCTTGCCTGCTGTTGCAACAATTTCTCCTAATGTCGAATGTGTTGAGCCAAACGCGATAACATCGGCAAAAGGGTAAAGAATAAGCGGCATATCTAAATTTACATTAGCCACCAATTGCGTCACAGGCACGGTCGGATTATTGGCAAAATAACTAGAACCTAACAAACCTTTCTCTTCCCCGGTCACGACAACAAATAACACTGAACGCTTTGGTTTTATAGGCATTTCAGCTAATAAACGCGCTGTTTCAAGTAAGATAGCCACACCTGAAGCGTTATCTAAAGCACCGTTATTAATCGTGTCTTCATCATCACCATGTGAACTTATACCGATATGATCTAGATGAGCACTAAAGACGACATATTCATTTTTCAACTGCGGGTCACTACCTTCAACGGCAGCAATAATATTAGGACTACTCACCTCTTCATTACGCGAACGGTTTTTTAATGTCACCTTATGTGGTAATGCAAAGCCTTTAATAGCACTATTATTGGTGTCTGCAGCATAAATATCATCTAAGGTACGGGCTGCTCCTTCAAATAACGCTTTGGCAGCATCATGTTGAATGTAAGCGCCTGCAATAATTTCAGCTTGCTTGCCAAACGGTACATTATCTTTAGTTAGCCAACTTAAGCGTGGTGTATCTGCGTATTGAGCCGACTTTTCAAAGCTGCGTATTTTTTCACGCTTGGGGGTGTGTACGGTGATAAATCCAATGGCGCCATGCTCTGCGGCATGCCGACTTTTCTCTGCCCCTGAACCAATGTGTGCACCTTCTTCAGACGGTAAATCATCGGGACGACCGGTTAATGCAACAACGATTTTTCCTTTAACATCAATATTTTCATAATCGTTATAACCAAACTCTGGTGATATAACGCCATAACCGACAAACACAGTTGCCGCAGTAATAGCACTTTCACTTTGTAAACTGGAAGCAGAAGTTAAAAAATCACGGGGATAAGCAAGTTCAATATCGCCCTTTAAACCATGGATAGTTGCTTGGGCAGAGCCATCTACAAGATAACTTTTACGAAAACGAACCGACTGTTCAAAACCACGATTTTCACTTACGGTGTTGGTGCCAAGGGGCGTTAAGCCAAGTTGTTTAAAGTAAGACTTCACATAGTTGGCAGCGATTTGATAACCATGACTACCTGTATCTCTGCCCTGTAACGTATCATCGGCTAAAAATTCGATATGCGCTTTAATATTATCAGCGTTAACATGATTCGGAACTTCTTCAATACTAGGCTGCTCTATCGTTTGCTGTTTATTACATGCGAATAAGGCAACAAATGAAAAAGCGAGTAAACTAATTTTTTGGTTTTTTTTCGATGGGAATATATTCATGGTTTCTCGTTAACTAATACTATTTAGCTAATAAATTAGTCCGTTAAGCAGGCCATCTATTAATCCAGTGAGTATTATTATTTTCATTGGTAAATATCAGCTATTGAGTCTTTTAAACGACTTAATAGCCAACAAAAAATCTTCCGACACTATATCTACTGTGATGTTAAAAAACTAGTTCCGCAGCACAAAAGCAAACAACAGTTTCCTGAGCCAGTGTTACTATAACTTTGCATTGTAAATTGTACTAATCAAAAATAGGCACGCCTGAATAACGTTTAATATGATCCATTACAACGTAGGTGTGGGTTTGAGACACGCCTGGCAACTCAACAATTTTGCCCAGCAATACCCGATATGCATCCATATTTTCAAAACGCAATTTCAGTAAATAGTCAAAGCCGCCTACCACCATATGACATTCAGCTACGGCTTTAATTTCAATAACTTGCTCACGAAACTGATTAAAAATATCTGCTGTAGTGCGATCTAGAGTTACTTGAATAAACGCTGACATGCCGTATTTTAGTTTATTTGCGTTTAAAAACGCACCATAACGCTCGATATAACCGTCATTTTCGAGACGCTTAACCCTTTCTAAACATGGGCTAGCACTTAAGTTAACTTGCTTAGCTAATGCGCTATTAGAAATCCGACCATCTTTTTGCAAAATATCTAAGATAGTTAAATCAATACGGTCTAAGGCCTTAGGATTAATATTCATCAATTGATTTTATCGTTACTGATTTATGTCAGAATAAATTATCGTAAAAGACCAGAAAACACCAACATATTCTATTGTTATTTGCTGAGTTATGACGAAAAATTATTACGCGTATTGATCTCTAAAAACGCTTGATAAACGACATGTAGTTTTATATAAATTGCTAGTAGGGGTTTTATTACGAAAGGTTAACACTTACTGATTAGGAAGGTTTCAATCTCATCAGCTGGTAAAGGTTTGAAGTAATAAAAACCTTGGCCGTAAATACAACCCATAGATCTTAATAATTCAGCGTCCGCTTCATTCTCAATACCTTCACCAACAGTTGCCATGTTTAAGTTAGCCGCTAAATCAATAATGGTTTTAATGATAGCTTGATGATTACCTCGCTCATGAACATTCTCAATAAACGAACGATCGATTTTTAATACATCCATTGGAAAGCGATGTAAGTAACTTAAACTAGAATAACCGGTGCCAAAATCGTCAAGTAAGATTTTTATACCCATTTTTTTCAATGCACGCATATTTTCCAGCACAACATCATTATTTTCTAATAAGGCGCGTTCGGTTATCTCGACACGAACTTGATGAGGTTTCACACCAGTTTTATCAATAATATCTTGAATGTCTTGCGGTAAACTCAAGCTAAAGAAGTGGTTACAATAAAAATTACAGCTAACATATAAGTGCTCTAAACCTAAACGTTCTTGCCATACCTTGAGTTGTTGGCATGATTTCTCTAAAATTTGTAAATCAATTGCCATCACTAAGTTAGTTTCTTCTGCCAGCGGAATAAAGTCGTCTGGATAAACAAAGCCGCGTTTATCACTTTGCCACCTTGCTAACGCTTCAAAACCAATAATCTTTTCGTCTTCCATCCGCACGATAGGTTGAAAATAGGGTATAAACTCTTGATGCTCAAGCGCTTCTCTAATATCAGTTTCTAAAGACAACGCATTTTGTACTTTTTTATGCATGCTTGAATCAAAAACTTCGTAACGCCCTTTACCTTTATCTTTTGCGTGATACATGGCAATGTCAGCATCTCTGAGCATATTATCGGCACTATCGTAACGCTCGTTATTAAATAGTAAACCAATACTAGTACCAATAAACACCGACTGATTATCAATGTTAAATGGTGAGGATAATAGCTCCGTTATTCTGGTGGCTATATCGTATGCTTCATCATTGCTCTCTAAATCTTCGACCAAAATAACAAATTCATCGCCACCGAGTCGTGCGACCGTATCTTTATCGCGCACAACGTCTATTAGCGCTGCTGAAATTTCTTTCAGTAAGTTATCTCCGGCATGATGACCGAGACTATCGTTAACGACCTTGAAGCGATCCAAATCAAGAAATAAAACCGCAAATTTAAAGTCCGGGCGACGATTGTTGCAAGCAATAGCATGATTGAGTAAATCAATAAATACCGCTCGATTAGGCAAACCCGTTAAAATATCATGTGATGCGGCATGCTTTAGCTTTTCTTCTGCATCTTTACGCTGCTTAATTTCTTCTTCTAATGCCGCAGTGCGCAGCTTTACTTGATGCTCTAGCAGTTCATGTGCTTTACGTTCGTAGTCTGCCACTGCACGCCGTTGCATGGCCGATGCTACATGTCGAGAAACGAAACGCAGTAACTCAGCGTCTTGTTCTGTAAAGCGTATTGACCGTTGGTAGCTTTGCAAAACCATTGCACCAATGACTTCACCTGCATCAATTAACGGAACGCCAAGCCAAGAAACAACAGCAGAATCAGGTTTAATTGTTTTACCTTGCTGATATAACGCTAGCATAGCTTGTTGATCAAGTAATACAGTTTCACCGCTCCTTAGGACTAACTCTGTAAAGCGATTAGACAGTTTTCGTGGGGTAAAATGTTCCGTGGTATTGTCAAATTTTTGATCAAGAAAATAGGCAAAAAATAATTCATCATTGATCGCATTGTACTTAGCTATATAAAAGTTCTCTGCATTAAGTAACTGGCCGACAATATTGTGAACCATAGCGTAAAACTTATCGATATCTAAATCAGGGTCATTGGTCAACTCTGAAATTCTGTATAACGACTCTTGTAATAATTCAGCTTTTTCACGATCACGAATTTGTTGCATTAATTCACGCGTACGAGCGTCAACAGCGGCTTGTAAGCGGCCTCGATCTTGTAAACGTGTCAGTGCAGTAACAATGTGCTGAGCAGTAAACTCCAAAAGTTCAAGCTCGGAGTCTTGGTAACGAGTTTCTGCTGAGTAACTTTGCACTGCCATAACGCCAATAACAAAGCCATCATCCATCAAGGGAACACCGAGCCAATCAATGCCGGCAGTTCCTACAGCTTTAATTTTATCCTCTTGCTCCAATTGTGTAATCACTTCAGGCGTCGCCAGTAAGGCTTTACCTGTTTCGATAACATGGCAGGTCATAGAGCCTTTAAAGTTACTCAATGGATAAGCGCGCTTTTCCATTTCGTCTTTTTCGTCAATATGATAAACCAATTCTAAGGTTTCGAGGGTTTGGTCATATAAAATAATATAAAAGTTGTTAGCACTCATCACCGCAGCAATAGAGTGGTGAACCTGTTCAAAAAAGCTACTAATATTAGCGCAATCGGTTGATAATTGGTTAAGTTTAAATAAGGCAGTATAACGGTCTTGCAGTTTTTGATATTTATTTAGCAAAGCAATAGACTCTTTTGCCAAATCTGCATTGGAATTAGCTAATGGGTTTAATGAATCGGTCAACTTTTCCACCATACTACTCTTTAGAATCCTATTGAGGGATTATTATATATCCCCAAACTTACAAACGTAACTCAACGCACAACACTTGTAGTTGAAATAATAGGTTATTGTTTAAGCTTTTTTGCTTCTGCAACTTCGGCTTTATTGCCACAAATCCCAGCTTGTTTATCATCGCGATAGTAACGAATATCAATACAATCTTGCTGGTATCTTCGCTCTAGCTCGGTACGTATTATCGGCTTATTTTTGGCATTAATAATTTGTTTATGTAAAGACTGGCATTGCTGCACTTGCTCAGATGCTAGTGTTACATCTTCGCAACTATTAGTATTTGAACTACATGCCGAAACAAGCAAAAGCCCAGAAATTACCGTTACAAACTGCTTCATTATTTTACTTCTCTTATATTGTACATAAAAATCAATACTCGCTTTGAACTAACTCAGCTTTGAATTATTTTAATCCCAAAAAATTACATAGATTATTTGCGAACAAAACTACATTTGAACGAGTGTGAATTGAGCTGCATCAAACTGCATTTCCCTTGAATTATGACACATATTTGCTTAAGTATTATTAGCATCATTGCCAAGGTGATTGAATTCGTCCACTTCCCTTTGGTTTGGGTATATAATACTTAAAAATAAAGATTAAGCATTAAGATTATTGTATTAGGGGAAAATTATGCAAGTACAAGTTGTAGATTACCGCGCCAACGATGCCGCACAGAAGTTTGTCGAGAGTTTACGTACCACAGGATTCGGTGTATTAACTAATCATCCAATTCAGCAAGCTTTAGTGGAAAAAATTTACCAAGATTGGTATACCTTTTTCACCCAAGCAGAAAAGCAAGCATTTGCTTTTGATCCTGAAAAACAAGACGGTTATTTTGCCCCTGAAATTTCTGAAACAGCGAAAGGTCATAGCAAAAAAGACATTAAAGAATATTATCACGTGTACCCGTGGGGTCGTATTCCTGAACAACTAAGAGAAGACATTCTTAGCTATTATAAAATGGCTTCTGATCTCGCCAGTGAGTTACTAGATTGGGTTGAAAAGTATAGCCCTGCGGACGTTGCTAAACATTATTCTGAAGCACTTTCAAATATGATCATGGATACGCCAAATACCTTGTTACGCATTCTACATTACCCACCATTTGATGGCACAGAAGAGCCTGGCGCAATACGTGCAGCAGCACATGAAGACATAAACTTATTAACTATTTTACCTGCAGCCAACGAACCGGGCTTACAGGTGCAAGCTCAAGATGGCGAATGGTTAGATGTTCCTAGCGACTTTGGCCACTTAATTGTCAATATTGGCGACATGTTACAAGAAGCATCTCAAGGCTACTTTCCTTCAACCAGCCATAGGGTAATTAACCCAACGGGTGAAAACTCAGGTAAATCACGTATTTCATTACCCCTATTTTTGCATCCTCGTAGCGAAGTAGTACTATCTAAAAATCATACGCAGGCAAGTTACTTATTGGAAAGATTACGAGAGCTAGGTGTTAAGTAGCACCAAGCCTTAAGCAATAAGACTAATAGCGGTTTTAGTTGTTAACCGCACTGTAGAGCTTAGATCTCACTTGCATTAATGCCTACACGTAAGGCGCATAAAATCGCTTTATTCGATATTTTCAATAGCGTGTAAATAAAAAAGCCATCACTGAGTGATGGCTTTAATTTTTGTAGTTTTAAATACTATTAAAACTTAGCGCTATACTGTTTCAGTTTTAAGCTTATCTAATGCTAACGTATCAGTCGGTGGCACTTTCTTCTTCCGCTTAAATAGTGCTTTAATATCTTCAATAATGAGGTACAAGCACGGTATCAATACTAACGTTACTATCGTAGCAAACAATACACCAAACGATAATGAGACAGCCATTGGAATAACGATTTGTGCTTGTGCACTCACTTCAAAGAAGATAATCGGTACTAAGCCAATAAAGGTAGTAATTGAAGTTAACAATATTGCTCTAAAACGTTTAGTTCCAGCATGCATTACCGCGTCTTTTAATCGCTCACCACGTTTTCTAGCTTTGTTTACATAATCAACCATCACCAGCGAGTCATTTACCACCACCCCGGAGGCAGCGAGTATGCCCATTACAGATAGGGCACTTAAGTCCATACCTAAAATGAAGTGCCCCATAACGGCGCCTATAATACCAAACGGAATAACAACCATAATCATAGTCGCTTGCGAATACGATTTTAAAGGTATGGCTAGCAATGAGAAGATGATCAAAGATGAGATAACAAAATCACGTAATTGGCTATCAGCACTTTCCATTTCTTCTTGAATACTGCCGGTTACTTCACTTTGCACATGTGGATATTTTCTTAATAACTCAGGTATGAAATTATCTCGAATATCATTTGCTACTTTAAATGGTTCTACTTGCTCAGCATCAACGCTCGCCCATACATTTATCGTACGATTGCCATTTTCTCGACGAATACGCGTAACCCCTTCTTGCAAGGTAATAACCGCCAGTTCTGACAAGGGTAATTCTGCACCATTTGGCGCTTGGATCATCACGTCATCAACATGGCCAACGGAACTACGTTGCTCAAGTGGGTAACGCACCATAACTTTTACTTCTTCACTATCACGTAGAATACGCTGAGCTTCTAAACCATAAAAACTGTAACTCACTTGTGAAGCAATGTCGGCCAAGGTTAAACCAAGGCTATAAGCTAGTGGTTTTAATTCAAATTGCACTTCCTTAGCACTGGTTTGACGACTATCGTTTACATCGCCAAGACCTTTAAGGGAATTCAGCTTAGCTTTTAATTCTTTTGCTGCAGCTAGTAATTCCGCATCATTTTTACTTTCTAATCTAAAGGCGATATCACCATCATCTCGACCACCGCCAAATAAGTTATCTCCAATAGTGAATGATTTTACGCCAGGATAATTAGGAATGGCAGCGCGCCATAAATCAGCCAATTCAAAGGTGTTAATTGGACGTAGCTCAGGTATAACAAGTTTTACCATCAATTGGCCGCTGGTTCTGCTGCGTAAATCAACTTGCATATCAGAAATCATTGAATTGCCATATTCAGCTTCAATGTCTTTGTCAATACGGTTAATAACACCTTGAATATTCAATAAAGTTTCTAGTGTCGCTTTTTCTGAGGCATCCACATTCATTTCCACAGTAACCCGTGGGAAATCATGAGGTATTTTAGGTTGACCAACAAAGCGCACAAAACCACCACTGAACAAGCCGGCACTAATAAGCATTAAGCTAATAAAGAACATGAAAACCGCATAGCGATATTGGATGAATACTTCTAACGCAGGTCGGTAGACATTTTCGATAAAGTTTTTTAACTTAGTATCCACCCATAAACGTAATCTATCGATCGGATTTTTCGGATTGAACGCTTTGACTTTCATTTTAACCAAATGCGCGGGTAAAATTAATTTTGATTCAATCAATGAAAAAATTAAGCAAAGAATAACTACTGAGCCAATGGCTTTACCAAACGCTGATGATGGTCCTTCACCAAAAAGAAACGGCAGAAATACTGCGATAGTGGTCAATACACCAAAGGTTGCAGGCATAGCGACACGTTTTACGCCGCGAATAACATTATCGGTACTATGACCATGCTCTTCAATTTCATCATGGGCACTTTCACCCATAACAATCGCATCATCAACAACAATACCGAGCACTAAGATAAAGGCAAATAAACTAATAACATTGATTGTTACACCGACAAATTCCAAAGGCATCACTAACAAAGTACCCAAGAAACATACTGGTAGCCCCATCATCACCCAAAACGCTAAACGAACACGTAAAAATAACGCTAGCATTAAAAATACTAATACCGCACCACTTTTCATGTTGTCTACCATCATATCTAAGCGACCTTCTAGGTAATAGGTCATATCTACCCAGGTTTCTAACTTAACACCAGGAGGCAGCAGCGATGCTTTATCATCAACGTATTTTTTTACTATACTGGCAATGTCAGTGATACTTTGATTGTCGGCTGCACCAATGAACAAGGTAACTGAGTTCTGGCCATTAAACTTCGAATACTGCAATCCTTCCTCAAAGCCATCATTAATGGTCGCTATTTCACCCAAGGTTACTTTTGTCCCATCAGCTAATGTTACAACGGGGATTTGTTCAAATTCATGACCTCGATAAGCCTGGTTTTCAACACGTAAGTTAATATAGCCATTTTCTGCCCGAATTTGACCCGCAGACATATTACGTGAATAACTGCGCACAGCATTAGCAATGTTATTAAAACTTAAGCCATATTCTCTAAGCTTATCTTTACTCACCTCAATCGATATTTCATAATCTAAACCGCTGAATAAGTCAGAGATGTTAATCATCGGTAATTGCTGAATTTCATTGTGAACTTTGCGACCTAGCTCTTTCAGTTCACCATTAGTTAAATCACCATACAAACTAAGATACATGACCTCTTGACGAAACTTTTCACGCTCTACCTTTATTCTTTCCATACCATCAGGGAAGCTTGAGATTGAATCAATTGCCGATTTAACTTCTTCTAGTACCACCTGAGGATCATAATCTAACTCAACCTCAAACCAACCATTGGAAAAATTACGATTTGAATAGGTAATAACACGTTTAAGACCTTGCACGGTTTCCAGTGCTTCTTCAATCTTAATGGTTATGCCTTCTTCTACTTCTTGTGGTGCAGCTCCTGGATAAGGCGCTGCATAAGAAATCCAATTAATTTTAACTTGCGGAAACATTTGTTTATTTATCGTTTGGATAGTAAAGAAACCACCTAACAAAATAAAAATCATCAGTAAGTTTGCGGCAACGCTGTTGCGTGCAAACCAAGCAATTAATCCGGTATTGGTATCAATACTATGATCAATTTCAGCTTTTTCTTTCGGCGTAGCTGTTGTCATGATTATTCCCCTGAATCACTATCATTTAACGCGACTTGTGTTTCACTTTTTTCACCATCAGCTTGCTTATCTTCATCTTGCTTAGGTTTATCACCAATTAACGCTAACTTCATGCCGTCAATAGGATAATCAAGTGCTGAAACTATTAACTGATCGCCATCAGATAGTCCTTTGGAAATAATTACATTTTTGCCATTTTGACGAACAATAGTCACCTCAGAGTAATGCAGTTTTGACTCACTATCTAACAGAGCAACACGACTATTCTCAACAAGATATCGAGGAATACTGGTTGCTTGCGCAAGCTCTAGCCCTAAGATTTTTGCTTTAACATATGAGCCAAATCGTACTGGCGTTTCATTATTATCGTTCACTAATGCGTATGGGTCATTAATTTCGGCAACTAAATAGCTCATACGGCTTTTACTATCGATAACCCCTTCATTGCGGACAATTTTTGCGGCCCATATTGTTTCACGTCCGGCAAATGTGCCAATTAAATTAACCTTGGCATTTTCACCTTGAGCAATCAAAAACTCTAATTGGTTATCTGCAACCGGCAGACGTACTTCAGCAATGTCTGTACCTAGTAGTTTACCTACCATGCTACCCGTGCCAACAAACGAGCCTAGTCCAACATTACGGCTTGCAATCATCGCGTCGTAAGGCGCTCTAATTTCTGTGCGCTCTAAATTACGTTTCGCTCGCAATACTGATGCTTGGGCAGCTTTGACTCTTGCTATTTCTTGTGCAAGCTGCGGTTTACGTAAACTTAATTCGGTTGGCGATGTGTCAGTAATGCGCTTCCATTCTTGCTCAGCAACTAGTCCTTGAGCTCGTTCTGTGTGTAAAGACGCACGAGCTGATGCCATTGTTGCTTCAGCGTCAATCAATGCTGCTTCATAATCATTGGGATCGATACGCGCCAATAGTTGACCTTGTTTAACAAACCCTCCGCGTACGAAGGTATCTGATAATTCGACAATTTGGCCACTAATTTGGGCTACTAGCTCAGTTTCATATTTTGGCTCAACCACACCATACGAATTCACCTGCAAGGTCATTGGCGCTACAGAAATAGGCTCAACAGCAACAATAGGTGTATTATCAACTTCTTCTTTCTCTTCAGGTGGTTTTTTCATACTTGAAAAGAGAAAAAAAACTAAAATACCTGCAATTAAAATGACAATGGGTATAAATATTTGTTTTTTCCGTGTCACTGTTACGTCCTCATAAAGTCTAAAATATTGTGATTATTAGTTTAATTGTCCATAGGATACAGAAATCTCTGGCTACAAAAACTAACAAAGTTGTAAATGCTTGTTACAAAAATCACGCCGTTTTTCCATAGCAATGCAATAATAAATAAAAAACAATATATAACAATAGGTTAATTGAATAAATTTTTATATAAAAACAATGAATCGAGCAAGTAAAAAATATCAATTATAATAAGTTGGTTTTTTTCACTAAATAATTAAACTTTTATAAAAATATTTCGTCGATATAGCCAATACAAAAATAACCACTGAATAAGTACCAAAAAGACTATCTTAAGTAACATGGCCGAATCACCGCCAAAATTATTGATTATACCGCCAAACAGACTATTACTGATGTATTGCCAATTAACAATACTGGTCGATAAGTATATAACAATAGAGTTACAACCGATCACTGCAAAAAATTTTGCTAATACTGTCAACTTTAATACATCAAAAAGGTAATAAAAGATCATCAGCAATAATATGCTATAACCGATAGTTACCATGGCAAATGAGCTTGTCCACAAGGTTTTGTTTATTGGAAAGGCTAAATGCCATAAAAAACCTAAAGCGACACAAACGCTGCCCCAAAACAGTAAGAGTAATATTAAGTGGTTGGGGTTTGCTCTATTGTTCATCATTACGCGTGCGATAAAAACACCGGCAAGTGCATTAACAATCGAGCTGACATTCGATAGTAACCCTTCAGGATCTATCAATAAGCCCTTATAGCTTGCACCTGGCATGAATTTGGCGTCAAACCAGGCATTTAGTGCCCAATTTTGGCTGTAGTTTCCGCCACCAAATCCTGATACTTCAACAACCGTGAGCAATAACCAATAAGCAATTAAAATGCTTATCGCAAGCAGCCATTGAGCTCGCTCACTAAGGTACCAACACACCATAGTGGCGACAAACCACGCAATACCTATCCGCCCGAGCACACTGACAAAGCGTACATCTTCCATATGCATAGGTATACCATTGCCCCAGCCATGATTATAAATAACTCCCAGCAAGATTAACAATATTAACCGCTTAACGCTGCCTAAGATCATCGGCTTTCTTTTTGCTACAGGGTATTGACTCATCGGTTTAGCACTTATCCCTAAACTAACACCGGCCAGAAAGATAAATAACGGGAAAATAACATCATATGCACTTATGCCATGCCAATTACTATGTTGCATTTGCATGGCTAAGCTCTGTGTCCATGACCAACCAGTCATAACAAACAATGCTGCGAATATACCTTCTGCGCCAAGGATCCAGATCATATCGAAACCACGCAATGCATCGACTGATAAGATCCGCTGTCGGCAATTACTACCATTGTCCAATAACTGCTGTTTATTGATGATCTTTGAAGCTTCCATTGATTTATCCTGTTGGTTCATGGCATTACAACGTAGGTGTAACAGCACAAAAGACAGCGCTGTCTTTTACATTAAGAATATACTATTCATAGTCATAATAAATAGCAAATTGCTTCAAACTCTTAACAGGCAAATAGCCGTTACAATTTGTTATGAAATAAAATAGCTAAGCGCTTGTGCCTAAAAATGAAACCCTTAATATGATATGTATAATACCAATTGAAGTAATGAATTCACCATTTAGCGGATTCATTAGTTCAATTGGAATAAATAGAGGGTAAATTTATGTTGTCAAAAATTAATGCATTTTTTCAGTCATTAGGTGAAGAAGGTAATCAACAGGTAAGTGAAATCAGTTTGGAAATCGCTTGTAGCGTTTTATTATGTGAAGTTATGCTTGCCGATGGTCAATTAGACGCGTCGGAACAAAATAAATTAAGCACTATACTATCTAAGAAATTTCAGCTTTCGAATGAAGAAGTAAAAGACATCATCCAACGCTCATTAACCATATGCGAAAATGCGACTGACTTTTATCAATTCACCTCAAAAATTAACGATAACTATAGCACCGAACAGCGCATAGCCATGTTGGAATTACTATGGAAAGTCGCTTACGCGGACGGTGAATTAGCGAGTATTGAAGAGCACATTATTCGTAAAATTGCGGATTTATTACATTTACGACACAGTGAATATATTCAAACTAAATTGAATTGCCAGTCAAAAGATAACACCAGCAGATAAAAAGGATAGTTAACTTAACGCTGGATCGGTTATTATAGCCGCAAGTTAACTGACCTAAAGAATCCACATGGCAAGCATTGGCAAATATAACACCCTTCCCGTAGTCGCAATTACTGATAATGGCGCCTATTTAGATGCAAATGAATTAGGTGAAATTTTATTACCTAATCGCTTTGTGCCTGAAAATTGCCAACCTGGTAGTGAAGTTAAGGTTTTTATCTATGCTGATACTGCCGATCGTATCGTGGCAACTACGGAAAAGCCGTTAGCGGAAGTTGATCAGTTTGCTTCGTTAAAAGTCAGCCAAGTGAATAAAATGGGAGCGTTTCTTGATTGGGGCCTACCTAAGGACTTACTCGTACCCTATAACCAGCAGCATAGTGAAATGGAAGTGGGTAAATATTATCTGGTCAGAATTTTCCTTGATTTAAAAACTGATCGCTTGGTGGCCTCGAGTAAGCTTGATAAGTTTATCGACATCTGGCCAGCAGAATACCAAAAATGGGATAAAGTGAAATTAACTATCGCCAGTAAAACTGATTTAGGTTTTAAAGCCATTATTAATGATCTGCATTGGGGTTTACTTTACGATAACGAAATATTTAAACCACTACGTACCGGCAAAAAAATAACCGGCTACATCAAGCAAGTACGTGAAGATGGTCGGATTGATTTATCATTAACCAGACCAGGTGAAGGTAAAGTTAAAGACTTTAGCGATAAGTTATTAGCACATATCGCTGAAAACGATGGTTTTAGTCCGTTGCATGATAAAAGCGACCCTGAATTGATCAAACGTATTTTAGGGGTTAGTAAGAAAACCTTTAAAGCGACAGTTGGTAACTTAATGAAAAACGGCAAAATTACGATTGAAGCTAAAGGTATTCGTTTGAAATAGTTTTTAAAAAAACTCAAAAAAAAAGCCCTGATGGGCTTTTTTTATGCTTAACGTAATAAATATTGAGCAGTATTATTGTGTGCCGCCCACGGTCATTTCATCAATTTTCAAGGTTGGTTGTCCAACCCCTACTGGAACACTTTGGCCATCTTTCCCACAAACACCGACACCCGCATCAAGCTTAAGGTCATTACCCACCATACTGACTTTTTGCATGGCTTCTGGTCCACTACCAATTAGCGTAGCGCCTTTTATAGGCGAGGTAATTTCACCATTTTCAATTAAATAGGCTTCTGAACTGGTAAAGACGAATTTACCTGAGGTTATATCAACTTGTCCGCCGGCAAAGTTTGGCGCATAAATGCCTTTTTTTACTGACTTAATAATATCTTCAGGCTTATGCTCGCCGGCTAACATATAAGTATTCGTCATACGTGGCATAGGTAAATGCGCATAAGATTCACGTCGACCATTACCGGTGGGTTTAACGCCCATTAAGCCCGCATTGTGCTTATCTTGCATATAACCTTTCAGTACACCTTTTTCGATCAATACGTTGTATTGCCCTGGCGTGCCTTCGTCATCAATACTAATTGAACCACGACGATTAGCCATAGTGCCATCATCAACAATGGTACATAAATCTGAGGTAACTTGCTGACCAACTTTACCCGAAAACGCTGATGATCCCTTGCGGTTAAAGTCACCTTCTAGACCATGGCCAACTGCTTCATGTAACAATACGCCAGGCCAACCTGCCCCTAACACAACAGGCAATAAGCCAGCAGGTGAATCAATCGCCACCAAGTTGACTAACGCTTGACGAACCGCTTCTTCGGCATAGCTGAGGTAACGTGGTTTACTATTATCCAATTCGAAAAAGTAACTGTAATCTGTTCGCGCGCCGCCACCCGCACTCGCGCGCTCACGTTTACCATTTTCTTCCACAAGCACTGAACAATTAAGACGTACCAATGGTCTAATATCCGTAGCATAAGTACCATCGCTAGCGGCTACTAATATTTTTTCATAAACGCCTGACAAGCTTACAATGACTTGTTTAACACGTTTATCTACGCTTCTCGCATGCGCTTCAACTTCATGTAACAAGGTTATTTTTTGCTCTTGCGGTAAACTCGCTAGCGGATCATTAGCTTGATAAAGTGCAGGGCTTTGCTGCATGCTTTTGCCATCAAATACTTGCACGCGGGCAGACTTCTCAGCATTAGCAATGCCCTTAGCGGCATCAGCTGCTTTTTTTAATGCCGCGGGAGAAATATCATCAGAATAAGCAAAGCCTGTTTTTTCGCCTGATATGGCTCTAACACCAACACCACGTTCAAGATTAAAAGAACCTTCCTTAACGATACCGTCTTCGAGCATCCAAGATTCATGACTACTGGATTGAAAGTATAAGTCCGCTAAATCAACTTTACGCTGAAACATGCTGTCCAACGTATCCATTAGCATGCTTTCATCTATTTCACTATTGGCTAAGAGCTCTCTCTCAACATTATTCATACGATATCAACTTATTTTTAAAACGATTATGAGTAGCAACAGGCATAGCTTTACGCACGTTGAGTAATTCTTGTTCTTGGTAATCAGCACAAATAATACCTTTACCGGTATCACGCTGAGCCAGTATTTCACCCCAAGGGTTTATGATCATACTGTGGCCCCAAGTTTCTCGACCATTTAGATGCACGCCTTCTTGTCCGGCTGCGATAATATACACTTGGTTTTCGATTGCGCGCGCTTGTAACAGTGTTTGCCAATGTGCGGCACCCGTTACCCGGGTAAAGGCACTAGGTACGGTGATAATTTTTGCACCTTGTTGGCATAATTGTCGAAATAATTCCGGAAAACGTAGATCATAACAAATCGATAAGCCCAGGTTAATTCCGCCAATATCAAGTACGCTAACACGATCTCCTGCTTTAGCATAACGCGATTCACAGTAGTTTTTTTCGCCATCTTCGACGGTAACGTCAAATAAATGCAGTTTATCGTAATCTCCTAGTTCTCGACCCTGTGGAGAAAATACAAAACAACTATTAGTAAATTTATCATGTGTATTCGCTAATACAGGAATACTACCTGCAACAAGAAAAACATTATAGCGCTTAGCAAGTTCTGCAAGTTGTGTTTTCAACTGATGAGTTTTTTGATTCTCACGAGCTAGCAACACCTGCTGCTGGTCTTTACCACCAAAAAACAAACAACATTCAGGTAATAAAACTAATTGTTGCTGGTCATATGCCAAGGTCATTAATTGCTCTTCAATATCAGCAATATTGTCCGCAACATTAGTGTTAGACGTCATCTGTATTGCACAAAGTTGCATAGTTTTATTTGTCACTATTCTTAACCATCAAAATTATCGATTACAGGTACTGACTTTATTGGCTCTTCAGGTACGGCTTTCTCTGGCGCGACTTCAACTATCTTCGGTGGTGAAGAGCGACCGACGCTAATATTTTGATTTTTCCTACTCACCTGCTTAAACTGTGGTTCATCTAAATTACCCGTGACTTCGAATTTTATTTCCGCAATAACCGTTGAAGTGATCACTTCGTCGAGCGCGACACCTGCTAAAAAGGTCACCGGGTTCAATGTCGCAATCCAAGCCAATACCGGTAAACTAGAGGTTAAATTAGGTTTATAGGACATACGATAATCAAGATTACCGTTATTCAGATTAGTATTACCAACGATGGTTAAATCGCCAGCCGTTCCCTTCATCAAGACATTATCGGTATACGCGACGCCATCCTTTAAAGTAAAACTACCTTCGAGGTCACTATAGAACATACCATCGCTAAAAATATCTCTAAAATCAAAACTGAGCTTACGTACTAATGACTGTAAACTTAATAATGACAAGATACGTACGCCTTTATCATCAACATCAGCTAAGTAGCCATCATCAAACTTTGCCGTCAGCTCACCATCAAAGCTAGCCAATGCAAAATCATGCGGACCACCTTGCCAGGTAAGATCATATTTCATTTCAACACCGCTATCTTTAATAATCGATGCATAGCCCATATTTTCAACTTCACGGGCAACATTATTGGTGACTAATGTACCAGTAACACGGGTGCTCGATTCGTTCAGTTCTTGCTGCCAAATTGCGTCGAAGGCCATTTGAGTTTTGTCGCGTTTGGCGGTAAATTTATTTAATAGCAGCACATGCTCATTCTTACGTTCTAAGGTAAAGGTTACTTCACCAAAGTCGTAGACGCTATATTGACAACTTGCACAGCTCACTTTTAACGGTGGAATAGCAGCGAATAGTTCGCTATTACTCAACTGATCAATAAGCGGTAGTATTGGATTCTGATTCAACGGTTTAACAACAACACGGGCACTCGTTGAATTTCTATCAACCTGCTCTTCATCCGTAGCGATGTCGCTCACAGTTGCTGGCATTAACAGTGCTTTATTTGAAGTTTGTTCAACCTGAACAAGTGTAGTTTTTTCATCGACCTCGTTTGTACTATTTTTCTCTATAGCAGCCTTGTTACCGGTACCCGTTAAATGAATAAAGTCGGCATTTATATCTATACCCTGTTGATCCCAGTCAGGATAAAACTTAGCAGAGCCTCTGATTTCTTTCGCGTTAACATTGAGCAGCCACCAATTTGGCTCAGGCATTAAATCAAAATTCACTTGATGAAAACTTTCGCCGTAAACCATTAAGTTTGCAACTTGCCCGTGTATTTTATCCGGCATGCTTAATAGGCTGTGTTCACTTACCTCTGAAGCTAATGGCTGTACCGATAAATCTACTGCGTTTGGTTCCGACTCCAATGCCGCCATGATATCGAGCACTAACGGTTGCCATTGTTCATAATTAGCTTGTGCTAAGTCCGCTGTAATATGAAAACCCGTTGTCGGTAACCATAACTGCTGTTTCCCCAACACTAAGTGTGCTAGTGAAAAGCGGCTTTGCTGATGCTCAAGCAAACCATAAAAATCGATTTTATCGCCAATATCTGCATTTATAGTACTTTCAGTTTCATTGCCGAAAGCATGAATACTCACCGCGATGCTATCTTCTGGGCTTTTATTAAATGGCGCAGGTAGTGTCAAAGCGACTTTCTCTAGGTTTGAATTAATTTGATAATCATAACTAAATTTGTCATCACCAATATTAAGAGCTAATAGGCCTTGCCACCCTAGTGAACCTTGCCCATATTTTACTAGTTCATTCGGTAATTGTGCCTGCCATTGCGGATTTTTCCATTGGCCAAGTGTTTCAATACTGACATTATAATGTTCAGTTTCTTGCTTGGTCATAACATTAATGCTCAGAGGTAGACCACGCCAATCTAACTCAACGCCAGAAGCAGTTAACACATCGTTATAGTAATCTAAGCGGCCATTAACTTGAGTAAAGTCCATTTGCGGCGTTTGTAAGGCTAAGCTGTTATTATTAAAATCGACATAGCCTTTCGCCACCACTGCATCGAGATCATTTAACGGCAGTATTAAAGAGAAATCACCGCTAATAGGTTCAGAAACAACAACTTGCTCTAATGTAACACCAATCGAGTCTTGCATTGGACTAGCGTCCATGAGCTGGCTCACCAGTTGTGGCTGTGTTTCGCTAAAGTCGGCATCAACGGTCAACACTTGCTCGTCCGATAAACTCAAAATTTCTGCTTCAACACCGGTAACATCAATACCAGATAGCGTTCCTGCTCGTCCAGTAATGAGCATGCTATCGTTAGTAAAATTTAAGTTTGCATCAAATTGTTTTATTGCTGGCCATTCAGGGTCAAATTTAAATGTGCTGTCTGACAATTCAGCATCAACGACAAAAATACCTTCATGATGATTAAACGGAAAGCTTTGCAATGGTCCATTAAATAACACCAAGGCCTGATTAACTTTGCCGTCAACAATGGCACCATTTAAGTAATTAACCAGATCCTCACCCATCAATAAATGTGGATAATAATATTCCGCAAATGTGGCGTTACCGTCGCTGACATTTGCCAATAGCGCCATCGTGGTTGGCTGATCTTTAGCGTTATTAACTTTGAGATCGGCAGTGAGGCTTAATTGTGGCGAACTAAATTCAATATTTTCTACCGTCAGCTGCCAATTATCGGCAAAAAGTTTAGCGTTAATCAGGCTAGTTAAACGCGTATAGGGAATCGGATATTTAAAGTGTTTATCGAAATCGAGTGCGCCATCAACGGCAGTTAGCGATATTTGCAACTGGTTGTTCGAATAAACTAATTCGCCACTAACATTACTAATACCCGGAATACCATGACTAAAATGGCTATCAACGTCGCTAAAGCGTGCGGTCATGGCTAAATCATTAGTGCTAGTATGGAAATGTATGTCTTCAATTCGGCCAACAGCGTCAAGATCAAGTAACAAGCTTTCAAGCGCTACATTATCAAGTAATAATGGCGATATACCTTCAAAGCTTGCTAGCTCTAAGGCACTAATATAGCCGTTGACGTGATCACCATCAATATTGGCTAATAAGGATATTTTATTAGTCTCAACACCATTGCGTTTTATGGTTAATGGCGACGTGCTAATGTTAAGTAGCAATTCATCTAAGGTTTTAACCTCAACATCACCACCAATAATTTCAAAACGTTGGGTTTTACCTAAGTGTTGCCAAGAAATTTCATTGTTACCAAGTGCTAGTTGAATAGATTCCGGTTTCCCTGCGGTAATATTTAACCAAGCATTAAAATTAATGGCCGAATGAGTATTGGCGTCTTTAATCGCTAATACTCGTCCGAGCCAAGGCGTAATATCGATTTCATTAGCTTCAAGGTAAGCTTGACCACTAAGGTTATCAAACCTTTGACCTTGGAAATCTAAAAGCACTTTCAGGTTATTAGAACTGAGTCCATCAACAATAACAGTGCCATTAGCTCGGTGGCGATCATCGTCATTAAGCCAAAACATTTCGTTAATAGTAAAAGCCCGTACGCCCGAGATAGAGCGATAAAGCACATGGCTATTGCGAATCGAAAAACGAGAGATTTGTTCCAGTAATATGGTAGAAAGAGAATCAATTATGCTCTCTTGTCCTTCGTCATTATTACTCATTTCTTCCGCTGAATTAACCAAAGTAGCTTGTTCGAATTCTAATTCAGCGCCTGAAATAACAAAATCTTTAGTGATAAACTGGCCAGATCGTATACTGCGCCAAAAATCTAGCTCGACTTCCAAGCTGTTGATGTATATTTTACTATCATCAGTCGACAAGAGCTCAACTTGTTGAGTGATCAAGGTTGGGCCAGACTTTCGCCACCCCATACTTAGTGAGCCAATAGAAACATTACTGTTATAATTCGTATTGAGATAATCTTCGACATTTTCACGATAATTATGGGCGTAGGGCAAAAATAGCCGTAGCATGCTGATCAGCACAGCAAAAACCACCAGCAAAATTGCTAATAGTTTATACAGACGCTTAAGCCATCTATTTAATACCGAAGAAACACTCATTAATTCTTTACCAACACACGTTAATTACTCACAGCTATCGGACATTACATCATCACGACATCAAACTGCTCTTGATTATACATGTTTTCTGTTTGTACTTTAATCTGCTTGCCAATGAAGACTTCAAGCTCTGCAAGGTTATGATATTCATCATTGGTTAATGATTCACTCACGGCTGATGACGCATAAACAATAAATTTATCGGCGTCATATGCTCGATTCACTCGCACTATTTCTCGGAGAATTTCAAAGCAAACGGTTTCCACCGTTTTAACATACCCTCGACCATGGCAAACTTCACATTCACCACATAAAATATGCTCTAAACTTTCCCGCGTGCGCTTACGCGTCATTTCAACTAAGCCTAATGCTGAAAAACCCGATAGGCTATATTTGACATTATCTTTGGCCATAGCGACATCTAAGCTATGTAAAACCCGACGTTGGTGCTCTTTATCATTCATATCGATAAAATCGACAATAATAATGCCACCTAGGTTTCTCAGCCTAAGCTGTCGAGCAATCGCCTGGGTTGCTTCTATATTGGTATTAAATATGGTTTCTTCTAAATTTCGGTGACCAACAAAAGCGCCAGTGTTGATATCTATGGTCGTCATAGCTTCAGTTTGATCTATGATTAAGTAGCCACCGGATTTCAGCTCAATTCGTCGATGCAGCGAGCGCTGTATCTCACTTTCAACATCAAACAGATCAAATATCGGGCGTTCTCCGGGATAATATTCCAATAAGGGTGCTAAGTTTGGGACAAATTCCGTGGTAAATTCTACCAACTGTTGGTAGGTTAATTTTGAATCAATACGAATACGCTCAAGTGAAACACCGACAAAGTCTCGCAATACACGAAATGCCAACGACAAATCTTGATAAATAGGGTCTTTGGTTTGTTTACGCTCTTTGCGTTCGATAACTTTTGCCCAAACTCGACGCAAAAATTCTGCATCATGTTGTAACTCTTCAATACCCGCGCCTTCCGCTGCCGTACGTACTATAAAGCCATGATCTTCAGCACAATAAGGACTAACAATAGATTTCAAGCGATTACGTTCTTTCGGCTCTTCAATACGTTGCGATATACCAACATGGCTGGCATTAGGCATTAACACTAAATAACGTGCAGCGACGGTGATATCTGTCGTTAATCGAGCCCCCTTCGTGCCCATAGGATCTTTTACCACTTGCACAACAATATGTTGGCCTTCATGCACCAAATTACGAATATCTGGCACCTGTTCAGTGCTGTTTTCTTCTTTTAAGATCAACTTAGAATTAATATCTGAGGCATGTAAAAAAGCCGCTTTGCCTAAATTAATATCAACAAAAGCGGCTTGCATACCGGGTAACACCCGAATAATCTTACCGAGATAAATGTTTCCTACTAGGCCACGACGAGCTTCTCGCTCGACATGCACTTCTTGTAGTGAACCATTTTCGATTAATGCTACCCGTGTTTCGCTCGGGGTAACATTGATAAGTAATTCACCGCTCATATCGCTTCCTATTTAATCTGTTGTCATTGATGACTTGACACCGAATGCCGATAACAACTGGGCTGTTTCATATAAAGGTAGCCCGACAACAGCAGAATAACTACCACGAATTTGTTTCACAAATTGTCCGCCAATACCTTGAATACCATAAGCACCCGCTTTATCTTGCGGCTCACCTGTTTGCCAATAACGGGTTATTTCTTTTTCACTCAGCATTTTAAAGTCGACTTCAGTGCTGACAATCACCACCTCGCTGCGCTCACCTTGAACTGCGGCAATAGCAGTAATTACTTGATGCGAGTTCCCCGATAGCATATTAAGTATCGCGAGGCAGTCACTAAGTGATTCTGGCTTACCTAAAATATGTTGTCCAAATACCACCGAGGTATCGGAACCGAGCACCACAACCTCTTCAGAATTCTTTTGTCCAATAGCTTGCGCTTTTTCTAGCGATAAACGTGCGACATATTGCGCCGGTTTTTCTGCTAACCGCACACTTTCGTCAATGTTTGCAGGTGAACACGTGAAGACATAGCCAAGTTGTTGTAGAAGTTCTTTTCGGCGTGGTGATTGAGACGCCAAGATCAAGGTATTAGACATGTTATTTGATTCGAAAATTTCGTCTTATTTTACGTAATAATAAAAATACCCAAGGCCACAGAATAATCGTAGTAAGGACTGGATATAGGTAACTGGGAAGAAATACGGCATCAGTTAAAAATCGTTGTAACCAAAAAACAATCAGGTGATATAACGCCGACAACACACCAACAATTAGCGCTTGCTGCCAAACAGAGAAGTTGCGTATTTTCTGGAAGTTTCCTGCAACAATATAAACAGAAATTGCCATGGCGCCAGCATGAACGCCTAAGGTTGAACCGAGTAAAACATCAAGAATAAAGCCCATTACGCCAGCTGAAATTACATTGACTCGAGCGGGGAGCGCTAAACACCAGTAAAGTAGAACAACTAGCACCCAATCAGGACGAAAGGCATCAACACTTAACGGTAACGGCATAATACTGGCCATTAGCGCGACAAGAAATGTTAAAAGGATAATTAGGCGACTAGAAATGGTCATTTATTTTTCGCCTTTTCAGCCGAAATCACTATGGTTTTTTTAGCCGGCAATATAGCGTTTTGCTCTGGCCACAATAACAAAACATAACGTAAACGATCTATTTTAGCGACCGGTTGACTTTGAATTTGAGAAAAAGCCCGTGATTCGTCTTGTAATACCGAAGTAACCCGGGCGACAGGATAGCCTTCAGGAAACTTTCCTCCTAATCCTGATGTAACAAGCATATCATCAACGCGAATATCAGTACTGTGCGGCACATGATTATGGCTTAATATATCGATCACACCAACTCCGCTAGCAATAAGTCGTACACCATTTCGGCTTATCCTCACGGGCACAGCGTGAGTGACATCGGTGATCAATAATACCCGACTACTCGTGGTGCCAACATGTAATATTTGCCCGACAATACCTTCATCATCAATAACGGCTTGACCTTCATAAACACCATCGTTTGCACCGCGATTAATCACAACCTGATGAGTATAAGGATCACTATCAACCGCCAGAATTTCCGCGACCATTTTTTTTGCATCACCACGTAAAGGTGAAGCAAGCAAGGCTCTTAAACGTTCATTTTCACGTTGAACAATCTCTAATTGTAATGCTTGCTCATGAAAGACTAATTCATTGATTTTGTATTGTTCATTGTCTTCAATGAGTTGGCGGCGAGTAACAATATTTTCTGCCGCCCAGCTCATCATTTGTTTAGGCGCGGTCGCCAAATATTGCAACGGACTCACCATAGATTGCAAATAGCCTCGAGCGGACTCGAAGCTATTCATTTTATGGTCAAAAAATATTAACAATCCAGAACAAAACAGCACCAAAACAAGTCGGTGCTGTGGGGAAGGTCCATGCTTAAA
>OJDR01000030.1_pt1 | contig 67082 bp, 58 predicted proteins | sample 1593081 | NCBI WGS metagenome assembly OJDR01 (sample SAMN05416873, study PRJEB24817) | seawater metagenome | isolation source: Sea water | place: Canada:Atlantic | collected 2013-11
ATTAAAACGCTTTTATCTCGAACAAAATTTAACCGCGAAAGATCAACAGACCCTAAGTAAAGAGAAAAAATAATGCGAGAATACAACAGATTGTTACTGCCCTTCGTGCTAGATTTCGCTATAATGTTGCGCTTTAAAATTTAAGCTATTTTTATTCATCCACTTTTAAAACAGGTAATTTGCATGTCTGTACAACAGCAGGAAGTCGACCTACGACGCACCTTCGCTATCATTAGCCACCCTGATGCGGGTAAAACGACGATCACTGAAAAGGTGCTACTTTTTGGTCAAGCGTTACAAAAAGCAGGTACGGTGAAAGGTAAAAAGTCGGGTCAACATGCAAAATCTGACTGGATGGAAATGGAAAAAGATCGCGGTATTTCAATTACCACCTCGGTCATGCAATTTCCTTATGACGGCTGCTTAGTTAACTTACTCGACACGCCAGGCCATGAAGACTTCTCAGAAGATACTTATCGTACATTAACTGCGGTAGACTCATGTTTGATGGTCATTGACGTTGCGAAAGGCGTCGAGGCTCGTACTATTAAATTAATGGAAGTTACCCGTTTACGCGATACACCCATTATCACTTTCATGAATAAAATGGACCGCGATGTCCGTGATCCAATGGAAGTCATGGATGAAGTCGAAGAGGTTTTAAAAATTAAATGTGCACCTATTACTTGGCCAATTGGCATGGGTAAAGAGTTTAAAGGTGTCTATAACATTTTAACCGATGAGATCTTCTTATATCAAACGGGCCAAGGTCATACCATTCAAGAAAAGCGCGTCATCAAGGGTATAGACAACCCAGAACTCGATAAGGTTATCGGTAACTACGCCGAAGATTTACGTGAAGAGCTAGAGCTAGTCGTTGGCGCCTCACATGAATTTAACCATGAAGAATTTTTAAATGGTGAATTAACACCAGTATTTTTTGGTACCGCATTAGGGAATTTTGGTGTTGATCATATGCTAGATGGCTTAACCAAATGGGCACCTAAACCTTTACCTCGTGAAACAGATACACGAGTAGTAAAAGCGGAAGAAGAAAAGTTCTCTGGCTTTGTTTTTAAAATTCAAGCCAACATGGACCCTAAACATCGTGACCGTATTGCTTTCATGCGTATTTGTTCTGGCAAGTATGAAAAAGGCATGAAAATGAAACAAGTGCGTATTGGCAAAGATGTGAAAATTGCTGACGCGGTAACCTTTATGGCCGGCGATCGCTCTAACGTTGAACAGGCTTATGCAGGCGATATTATTGGTTTACACAACCATGGCAGCATTCAAATTGGTGATACGTTTACCGCTGGTGAAAACATGAAATTCAGTGGTATTCCTAATTTTGCCCCTGAAATGTTCCGTCGTATTCGCTTGCGTGATCCGCTTAAAGCCAAGCAATTACAAAAAGGCCTTATTCAATTATCTGAAGAAGGTGCTGTGCAGGTATTTAGACCTTTCAACTCAAACGATATGATCGTTGGCGCGGTGGGTGTATTGCAATTTGAAGTGGTCGTGCAACGTTTGAAAACCGAATACAATGTTGACGCTATTTATGAGCCAATTAGTGTTGCAACAGCGCGTTGGTGTACTTGTGACAACGAGCGCACTTTAGAACAGTTTCAAAAGAAAGCTTATGATAATTTAGCCCTTGATGGTGGCGACAACTTAACTTACATCGCACCAACAATGGTTAACCTAAACTTGGCACAAGAACGTCATCCAGACATTGAGTTCCATAAAACCCGAGAACATTAGTCATACACTTTGATGACAAATAAAAGTTAATCAAGTAATTTATAGATAAGCACATTTTGTATTTTGTGCTTATCTGCTCAAGCTGCCATGTCAGAGTTGAGTCGACAACCCAATAAGAGTTAATTTACATGAATATTAGTAACATCCTAAGTGAGAAAGTTAGCGCTGCTATGGTTGCAGCAGGTTTACCTGAAGGGACAAACCCAGCGATAAGTTTATCAAACCGAGCAAATTTTGGTGACTACCAAGCAAACGGTGTCATGGGTGCAGCTAAAAAATTAAAAACTAATCCGCGTGAGCTGGCAACGAAAGTTGTTGAAGCCCTTGACTTAACTGGCATTGCAGAAAAAATAGAATTGGCCGGCCCGGGGTTTATTAATATTCATTTAGACAAAAATTGGTTGGCCACACAATTAAACCAAGTATCAAATGACAAAAACCTTGGTGTTAGCCAATCAACAAAACCACAAAATGTTGTGGTTGATTATTCTGCGCCTAATCTAGCCAAAGAGATGCACGTTGGCCATTTACGCTCAACCATTATTGGTGATGCGGTGGTCCGTGCTTTAGAGTTTCGTGGTGAACATGTTATCCGTCAAAACCATATGGGCGATTGGGGCACACAATTTGGCATGTTGCTCGCTCATTTAAGCGACAAGTTGGCATCAAACGAAGTTGCAGAAACAGCGCTTGCTGATTTAGAAAACTTCTACCGTGAAGCAAAAGTTCGTTTTGATAACGAAGAAGGCTTTGCGGATCGTGCGCGTGACTACGTGGTTAAACTGCAAAGCGGCGAAGCGCAGTGTGCCGTACTTTGGCAACAATTTATTGATATATCAATCGCACACAGTGAAGATATTTATCAAAAGCTTAATGTGACACTAACCCGTGACGACATTATGGGTGAAAGTGCCTACAACCATGACTTATCAAAGGTTATTGATGAATTGATGGCACAAAAAATTGCTGTTGAAGACCAAGGTGCAAAAGTTGTATTTATCAATGAAATGGCCAATAAAGATGGTGAGCCATCAGTATTTATCGTGCAAAAGTCTGGCGGCGGTTATTTATATGCCACCACAGATTTATCTGCCTGTCGTTACCGCAGCGGTGAGTTAAAAGCGGATCGTATCATTATTTTCACTGATGCCCGCCAAGCGCTGCATTTCAAACAAGTTGAAATTGTTGCCCGTAAAGCTGGCTTTTTGCCTGAGCATGTCGCGTATGATCACTGTCCATTTGGTATGATGATGGGCGATGACGGCACACCTTTTAAAACCCGTACCGGTGGTACCATTAAACTGGCTGAATTACTTGATGAAGCGATTGTACGTGCCGCGGCGTTAATCAAAGAAAAGAATCCAGATATTACTGATGCTGACCTAACTGAAATTTCAGAGAAAGTAGGTATTGGTGCGGTTAAATTTGCCGATTTATCTAAAAACCGTACCAGCGATTATATTTTCAACTGGAAAACCATGTTGAGTTTTGAAGGGGCAACAGCACCTTATTTACAATATGCTTATTCGCGTATTCAAAGTATTTTCACTAAAGCTAATTTCTCCGCAGATAACTTACACAGTATTGCAATTATTGAACCACAAGAGAAAGCCCTCGCACTTAAATTATTGCAGTTAGAAAACGTCCTTAATGCTGTGATAAGTGAATGTACGCCCAATTTACTGTGTAATTATCTATATGAACTTGCTAGCTTGTACATGACCTTTTACGAAGCTTGTCCGATATTAAAAGATGAAATTACACCAGACGTTAAACAGTCGCGATTGGCTTTAAGTCATATTATTGCTAATACCCTTAAACAAGGTTTAGATATTTTAGGTATTGACGTGATGGAACGTATGTAGCCTCAGGTAATGGAAAAATCGACGGGACAATATGCTGTAAATGAAAATACTATTAATTGATAATATAGATAATCAACTGCTTGAGCTTAAGCAAGAGCTTGTTAGGTCACGGGCAAAACTTGCTCATGTAACAGGCTTAAATGCCGCGGTTTCAGCGCTTGCACAGCATAAATTTAATGTTGTGATCTGCGCAGCAATTGTCGACAACAATGACGGTAATGCTATTTTTGAAATGGTGGCGAAGAAATTCCCTGCTATTGTTCGTATTTTAATTGATGATAATGAGCAAAAAGCACAATGTATTGCTCATTACTGTTTTGCGCAACCTTTAGAGTGTAAAACAATCGTCAGTACAATCGCTCAATTAGCAAATAATAATCAAGCGATCACTAAAGATATTATTGTCAAAACTATTGCTAATATCAAAGTGCTACCAAGTCCGCCTAAGGTTTATATGCAGCTTAATGCAGCGTTAAAAGACCGTAACACCGACTCACATAAAATTGCACAAATCATCCAGCAAGACCCCGCATTAACGGCAAAGGTGCTACAATTTTCTAATAACACCTTCCCCACTGGCGCCAAACCGATGATGGACATTGATGAAGCCATCACTAAAATGGGTGTTGATACACTTTGTTGTATCGTGATGACGGCAGAATTATTTGCTTATAATCCGAAAATAAAAGACTTCTCTATTAATGATGAACAACTGCATTGTTTAGCGACAGCAAAACTAGCCGCTTCTATGGTAAAATCAGAGCTAAAACAAGATGCGATGATCGCAGGTTTATTGCACGATATCGGCAAGGTTGTTTTATTTGAAGTTAATGCAAAATCAACAGCATTATTCTTTATGCATCGCATTAGTGGTGATAATAACATTGCTTTAGAAAACAAAATATTTGCCAGTGATCATTGCCATGTAGGTGGTTATTTATTGCATACCTGGGGCTTTTCTTATCATATTATCGAAGCCGTTATTTTGCATCATCGTCCTGAAAAACTACTGCAAAAAAGCTTTGGCGTTGCCCAAGCTGTCTACCTAGCTAATGCGCTTGTTCATAAGCAAACACCGAATGAAGAATTTATTAGTCATTATAAATTAGCCAGTGTGATTGACGCGCTAACTCGACGAGCAGAGAAGTTCATTTAACCTGTCCTATGTTTAAATAACCTGAACTCTGGATAAGCTATATACGTCAATGCCACGATTTTTGCTCGTATCAGCGTTAAGTTTGCTACTAATAGCCAGCTATTAGGTACACAAGCTTGCCTTGATTCATTCAAAACTTATAACATTGATAACGATAAGATATCAGTAATCGCAAGAATTTTTTTATATATTTGAAAATTAAAGGATTATATTTTTTATTCGCATATCCGTTATCCAGAGTTCAGGTTAAATAATAAATGAGGGAGTTAAGATGACAAACAGGTTGCGATTTACCGACAGTCATTGTCATCTTGATTTTGATGCGCTAAGTCATGAGTTACCAAGCTTACTTGAGCAATGCCAACAAGCTCATATTCACAAAATTGTTATCCCTAGCATAGGGCCGAGAAACTGGCATAAAGCACTGACACTTGCGCAAAAACACAGTTCAAAACAACTAACATTACACCCATGTTTAGGCATACACCCATGGTTTCTTAATGATTTAACTGCCGATAGTTTGGATAATTTAGCACACTTGATAAAGCTAAATCGGAATGAAATTGCGGCTATTGGCGAAGCCGGTATTGATCGTGTTATTGATAATGAGCAGCAAAATTTAGCCCAACAAATTGAAATTTTTGACTTTCAATTAGCCTTGGCAAAAGCTTACAGTTTACCGATTATTGTACACCATCGACGCTCACATCAAGACATTGTTGCCATGCTTAGACAAAAGCAATTAACCAACGGTGGCATTATCCACGCATTCTCGGGTAGCTATCAGCAAGCATGTCAGTACATAGATTTGGGCTTCAAACTGGGTATAGGTGGTACCATTACGTACCCAAGAGCCGAGAAAACGCTAAAGGCCATAAAACGCGTGCCACTGACCAGTTTAGTGCTTGAAACAGATGCTCCGGCCATGCCTTTATATGGCTTTCAGGGGCAAGACAACTCGCCGCTGCAACTGATCAACGTTTTCCAAGCACTGACCAATATACGGCTTGAATCCTCGACAGAAATTGCTCATGCCCTTGAGGAAAATGTGAAATCAGTTCTGCCGAATATAAGCTTTTAGCTAGGCACTCGGTGGCCGAAAGCCTTGTCGGCTGAAGCGATTTAAACCACGGGTCAACAGAAAACCAATCACACCTGCAACTATTAACAGTAAACGCATAATATCGTACTGAGAACGACTGTTTTTTGCCAGATTGTCAGCCAGTATTGAACGATATAGAGAAAGTCTAATATAACCGTGTAATTTGTCTGCACGTAACTCTTGCACAAACGGCAGCACTTCAGCTGTTTGATTCACTTTTCCTAGGCTAATACCAAAAAGATCGCTAACCGACTCTGCAGCAGTTGAGCTAGAAATCTCTTGTCCTGTGGCATCATAAACATGAACACTTTTTACCAAAGGTTGCAGCGCTAAGCTATCGCTGTATTGTTGTAATTGACCTGCTTGTTCAGCAAAATAGGGCATAGCACTTGTTGCTGCTTGTGCCAAATAAAGCTTACCCATTTTATTGGCATGCGCTTGTATTTGCACTTGTTGGGCATCACGGCTATTGACCCAAAAATTCATCAACAGCACCAGTAATAAAATAGCGATAGCTAATTGCAATATTTTATTATAAATCGGTGATAATTTAGGGTATAAAGGCTGTTCTATTTGCTTCATAAAACGAGTGTGTTCCTATAATTCTATAACTACACTATAGAACTATATTTGCATTTTTTATACTAGGACTCTCGTTTTAAAGCATGTTTTTTCAAATGAGGCATTATCGTGACGACCGAACAAAAATCAGTTTCTTTAGCGACTATTCAACACTTAACGTTAGCACAATGGTTACCTATCGACTCAACCAGACACGACATGCCAATAAGTTACGATAATCCGCAGCAAAGCTTTATTTTTGAAAATAATCAATCATTAATCACGCCGCTATCAACCAACACACCGGAGCTGGTAGTTTTTGGTGACATAACACTCGCCACACTAACCCATTTGCTTAACGAGTGTGAGTTAACACTATTACGCCTAAATAAAATCAATCACCGAAATAATGCCATAAGCTATCGATTCAGTGTACAGGTCAATGACCTTAAACTATCACGTGATAGCCTAGCGAAATTTAACGTCAATAATGCTGTTGAGTCGGCGTTGTTAGTCAACGCTCCAAGCCTTTCACAGCCTGGCTTATTGGTGATGGATATGGACTCAACGACAATAAAAATTGAGTGTATTGATGAAATAGCAGCGTTAGCTGGTGTTGGTGAAGAAGTTGCAGCGGTAACTGAACTCGCCATGCAGGGGCAGCTCGATTTTAGCCAAAGTTTACATCAACGCGTTGCTAAGCTCAGCAACGCCTCTGAAGACATTTTAGCGCAAGTCGCGACTAACATACCGCTGATGGAAGGATTAGAAACGCTAGTGGCAGTATTAAAACAACATCACTGGCGCGTTGCCATTGCATCAGGTGGTTTTACCTACTTCGCTGATCACTTAAAGCAAATGCTATCGCTAGACGCTGCCGTCGCCAATGTTTTAGAGATCAGCAACAAGCACCTGACCGGAAAGGTGTTAGGTGTGGTTATTGACGCAAAAGCCAAGGCCGATTGTTTAACGCAATTACAAGCAGAATTTAATATTGGTGCAACGCAAACGGTTGCGATGGGTGATGGCGCTAATGACTTAGTGATGATGGCGGCAGCGCATTTAGGGGTTGCCTTTCACGCTAAGCCTTTAGTATTAGCACAGGCAGATGCGTGTATCACAACCTCAGGTTTGGACTGCTTACTGCATTGGTTAAAATAATATCATTGGCTATTGCTTGTCTGCCGAGCTAGCACACGTGATTGATACACATTGATACCAACAACGGGTTAATCAATGTGTATCGGCACTATTTCGCGTTACGTGTTAACTGATAACGAAATAAAGTTTCTTGGGTTATATCAAATATTTGTGCAATACCCGCGACACTCCAAATATCCTGCTCAATTTGTTTACCACGATGAATCGCATAAGCGCTAATATAACTCAGCTCTGGATGAAGATGCCCCATATCAGGTTCGTCTGCTCGTGATAATTTTATCATCACGCAGAAAAACTTACCTTTTTTTAACGCTTGATTGATAAACATTTGCTTTAGCTTTTCACTGCCGAGCTCGGACGCTAACTTAACCGTGACCGCCTTATCTACCATCTCAATACTGCTATTAACCGCGATATAAAGCAGCTCAGAACTTGCCGCATCGGTATGCTGGATTTTCTTTAACTTCGCACTCAAATTAGTCATGATATTCGCATGGCCAAATATCGGATATAAGTTGTAATAGCCATCGCGATCGCTTAATTGCTTCATGGTCAACATCAGCTTACTGCTGTTGTCGCCACCCGCGATAACTTCAGTTTTATAACGACTACCGCTTGTTTGAATAATAAGCGCTGGTGTTGTAGAGCTGGCACTATATAAATTACGTAACGCCTTTGCTAAACCTGGGCTCGACATCGCATATTCGTCTGGCGTTAGCTTATCGCGATTTTTATCAATTAATGCTTTAAAAAACTTACGACCAATATGTTGGTGTTTCTCGACAAAAACCCGTAAATTAACCACTGTTTTAGCGCGATTTACTCGCATAACCTCGTAAGGCAAGCCCGTCAAATCAAACGCAGAAGTGATTTTTTGTAAGGCTGGAAAGCTAACATAGACAATATCGCCTTTCACTAAAACGGTTTCATTGTCCAACTCAACTTTTAACCCTGACGTTGAAAAGTCATGTGAAGTACCTTGCCATATGACTTTATTAATTTCGACACTCGCCGGAGTTTTATAAGTAAAGCGTAACTCCTGTCGCTGGTTCCTATAGTTTATTCCCACTTCATCTACACTAAAGGGTTTGCTTAAACGTTTGTGGCCAAAATTTTTCAATTTAGCGGTATTAATGCCTTCATAAGACAATGATTGATATGCCGATATACTTTCACTGCTTGTAACATCAATCGCTACAACAATATAAGGTATTTTTTCTAACAATAACTTAACTTCGTCAGATATCGGGCTGTTCAAGTATTCATTTTGCTTAGATAAGGTATTTGATAACGTTAAAGATGAGTCAGCACGGCGTGGAAACACATCCAACAAAGACAATTGGATAACTGAAAAACTCTCTTTATCAGCCGCAAAAGCTAAAAACTGCGCCATAAACTCTTCGTCTTCAGCTAACTGTAGTTCATCAGCAGTATAAAAGTATGCCTTACCCTGACTTTTATGAACAAAACTAAACACTAACAAAGACTTGCCAGATACAGATGACTTTTTAAGCCGATTAATTCGTTCTGGGGTAATTAAGCAATATAGTGTAGAAAACCGTTGTTCATCTTGCCAGTACTGATAAAGACTCTGATTGTTATTACAAGTTAATGCGTATTTAGGGGTTAAAATATCGGCATTTTTTTCAATAAAAATAGGCAGTTCATTAGATTTAGGCAATGCATATTGCTCAAAGCTGCGTGACTGTAAAGCACTTATGGTATTGTCTAAATTGATTTTATACCGGCGTTTATTGCCTTGGATAAAACCAAGCAAAAATTGTCTAAAGCCATCGGGACGTGATTTTTCTTCGACAACACGTTTCACACCAACCAACTGCATATTGTCTAATGTAGTGAGGTTCTTAACTTCATAGACAAATTCGCTATCGCCACCAAATTGAAACTCTTCTTCCAAACCTGTAAAGCGCAGCGTCAGTTGCATACCAATTTTTATTGGCTTAAAACCATTAACTCTAAACTTGCAACCGTTAACACTTATATCCGAACTTGTACATTCAAAGCTACCGCCACCTACTAGCGTAACCTTAATGATAATAGCAAAGTTCATTCGCTCTTCACTACGGTTATGATAAGGACCAAAGCTATAATATTTTGCCGGGAATTGCGCTTTTTCGAAAACTTTAATGTTATCTTCTTTGACGGGTGTGCTGACTTTATTTTTTTCTTTTTGATAAATAACACGGAAGTTGTTTTCAGTGTTCATGGTGGCTTCGTAAACACCAAAGGTATAACCGTTATAGCGCGTAAACGCTTCGGTAAATACGCGACTAGCAATACTGTCTAAAAAGTGTGTTCTTTCTTCATGTTCAAAGGCTTTGCATTCACCATCTACATGGCCACGTAAATCAATTAAGCGCGTGCACGGTGCGGCAAGGCGTTTTAATTCCATTTTTAGTAGAAAGCGTTCAGTCTTGGGGATGTTTTTCGCGGCAGCATTAAACCTTGCTTCAAAGTCACTATTGAGAACTTTGCCGCTAAAATCATTAATAATTTTTTTAAATTTTGAAAAATCTTTATTCATTTACGCGTCAATATCTTTACAATAAAGAAAACTACTCATCGAATATTAATCTCAGTATAAGTGCCTTAATGGATAATTAATACCATGACAACACTTTGATTAACATTGATTAGTAAACAATTTATTATTTAACCGTTAAATATACAAAGCAAAAACTATACCTTTAAAGTCGCGATAAAAGAAGTAAAACTAAATACTTATATTCATGTAGCTAGTGCATTGAATATAATAATAAAAATATTAGCATAGCAATAACCTTACTGACAAACATGTGAATCATTTATTACTATTATGTTTTGTCATAATTTTGACTGAATATTTAATATACAACAGCTTAAGATTTTAAAATTTGAAATAGGCAGCCCAATGGCAAAGTTAGCAAAATTAGAATTCGTTTGTACCGATTGCGGCATGAACTATCCCCGCTGGCAGGGGCAATGCCGATGTGGCGCATGGAATACCTTAGCTGAAATGAAAATTCCAGCTAACCAAAGTAAAAGCCCAAGTAAAAGTCGTATCTCAACGGGTGGTTATGCCGGCGGCACCGGTGGTGGTTCGAAAAAAATCAATGAGGTAGAATCAACGGAGGCGGAAAAACAGCTAACCGGCATCGGTGAACTAGACCGAGTATTATGTGGCGGCGTAACAACAGGCTCTGTCAATATCATCTCAGGTGACCCTGGCGCAGGTAAAACCACGTTACTTTCTGATTTAGTCGCCCGTATGTCAAAGCTCATGCCCTCGCTTTATTGTACTGCTGAAGAATCACTTTCACAGTTCAAAAATCGCGTGCAACGTTTAAAGCTTGAATACAACCCTGACGAACTGTACTTATTGTCTGAAACCAGTGTTGAATCCATTATTGCCGAGTTAGAACAAAAGAAAATTAAATTTGCCGTTATTGACTCTATTCAAGCCGTTGTTACTGATAATGCCAATGGTAGCCCAGGCTCGCCCTCACAAGTAAAAAGTGCCGCTCAAGCATTAACGCAATATTGTAAGCAAAATAACGTCACCATGTTTTTGATTGCCCATGTTAATAAAAATAATGAAATTGCTGGGCCACAAACCTTAGTACATATTGTTGATGCCCTGCTCCATATAGATACCAATGATGGCCAAATAAGAACCTTGCGTGCCAACAAAAATCGTTTCGGTGATATAGACACCGTCGGTATTTTCAAAATGTGCGAGCGTGGTATGCTCAGTGTTGATAACCCGAGTGAGATATTTTTGTCGGGCTCAAGCACCGAGTCACCCGGCTCAGCAATTACCTGTATCAGAAAAGGTAATCGAAATTTATTACTTGAGATCCAATGCTTAACCACAGAAACTGAAGCTGAGTTTCCACAACGGGTTTGTGTTGGCTTAAATATGAACCGGATAAAAATGCTAACGGGGATTTTACGTAAACATACCAAAACTAAAATTTACCACGATAGCTTTTTTAATATTATTGGCGGCCTCAAAATAGATGAGTCTGAAACCTGTATTGATCTGGCGTTAGTCACGGCATTGTTAAGTAGTTTGAATGAGTTTGTGATCCCAAGAACGACCTGCATCATGGGTGAGTTGAGTTTAAATGGTGACGTGCGCCCAATTGACAGTGGAGTGCCGAGGGTAAAAGAAGCGGCTCAACATGGCTTTACCGAAATATTTATTCCCTTTCGTAACTACCATAAATCGATGGAAGGTTTAGGGGCTAAAATAACGCCCGTGAAAACTATTCATGAACTCATCGAGCTCATTAAATAGCGCTTAAAAACCCTCAAGCAACTCGATATCCACAATGAATTAATGCAGACCATCAATTCTGCATTAATTACTTTACCCAACCCTACATGGCTATCATACCTATTTAACAGTACAGGATTACGACGGCTCATAATCTAAATTTGCTGAGAGCCAACGTTCAGCCTGTGGCATGGTCATTTCTTTACGTGCGGCATAGCTTTCCACTTGGTCTTGCGCCACTTTCGCGACGGCAAAGTATTTCGAGTCTGGGTGCGCAAAGTACCAGCCACTAACCGCGGCCCCCGGCCACATAGCAAAGCTAGACGTTAGCTCCATACCAATATTTTCTTCCACGTTAAGTAGCTCCCACAGCAACCCTTTTTCGGTATGTTCAGGGCAGGCAGGATAACCTGGCGCAGGGCGTATACCTTGATATTTTTCACGAATTAAACCATCGTTATCAAAGTTTTCATCTGGCGCGTAACCCCAGTAGTCTTTACGAATTTGCTCATGTAAGTACTCAGCACTGGCTTCGGCAAGGCGGTCGGCAACGGCTTTAATTAAGATACTATTGTAATCATCGTGATCGGCATCAAAAGCTTTTACTAACGCGTCGACACCAAAACCGGCTGATACCGCGAAAGCGCCAACATAATCCTCAACACCTGAGGCTTTATCCGCAACATAATCAGCTAAACAACGATTAAATTGCCCCGCTGGCTTTTTACTTTGCTGGCGTAATTGATGCAGTTTCATTAACTTTTCTGTGCGCGATTCATCGCTATAAAGTAGGATATCATCTTGTTCACGATTAGCTGGAAATAAACCAAACACCGCTTTAGCGGTTAATTTTTTATTATTAATTACATCATCTAACATGGCATTGGCATCGTTAAATAATTTAGTGGCCTCTTCACCCACCACTTCATGGCGCAAAATCAACGGATACTTGCCCGATAACTGCCAAGTCATAAAAAATGGCGTCCAATCGATATAATTTCTCACGATATTTAAGTCAATATTATCCAATACCGTTACGCCTAGTTTATTTGGTACTTTCGGGGTGTAATGATCAAAATTAATCGGCACCGCATTAGCGCGAGCATCTTTTAACGAAATTAAGCTTGAGCGCGGGCCTTTTTTATAATGACGTTCACGTACTTTTACGTATTCAGCTTTTTGTCGTTCAACGAAACCCGCTCGGTTTTCATCAGAAAGCAATGTGCTTACCACTGACACTGAGCGCGAGGCGTTAGGTACGTAAACCACAGGATGTTGATACTGTGGCTCGATTTTAACCGCAGTATGGGCTTTTGAAGTGGTAGCACCGCCGATCAGTAAAGGTAGTTCAAACGCCTGACGCTTCATTTCTTTCGCGACATGAACCATTTCATCAAGTGACGGCGTGATCAAACCCGATAAACCAATAATGTCGACTTTTTCTTCACGTGCAACCCGCAAAATATCTTCACAGGAAACCATAACGCCGAGATCGATAATTTCGTAGTTATTACACTGCAACACTACACCAACAATATTTTTGCCAATGTCATGCACATCGCCTTTTACCGTCGCTAACAGTATTTTTCCATTCGATGTTATTTCAGTTTTTTCTGCTTCAATAAAAGGATTTAAATGCGCCACGGCCTGCTTCATTACCCGAGCAGATTTAACCACTTGTGGTAGAAACATTTCACCGGCACCAAACAAGTCACCCACGACATTCATGCCATCCATTAATGGCCCTTCAATCACATCCAATGGCCGGGTAGCAACTAGTCGTGCCGCTTCGGTATCTTCAATAATAAATTCATTAATCCCTTTGACTAAGGAATACTCTAAGCGCTTATTGACTGGCAATTCACGCCAAGTTAAATCGGCTTTACTATTTTGACTGCCTGCTTGGCCACGATACTCTTGAGCAACATCAAGTAAGCGCTCAGTTGCGCCATCATCAGAATTTTGAATAACATCTTCAACCGCTAAACGCAGGTTATCGGGAATATCAGAATAAATGGCCAATTGGCCGGCATTAACAATCCCCATATCCATACCATTTTTTATCGCATGATAAAGAAACACCGCATGTATCGCTTCACGCACGGGGTTATTACCACGAAATGAGAAGGAAACATTAGAAACACCACCAGAGATCATGGCATGCGGTAAATTTTGTTTAATATCCGCTACCGCGTCAATAAAGTCTCGGGCATAATTATTGTGTTCTTCGATACCAGTAGCGACAGCAAAAATATTTGGATCAAAAATAATATCTTCTGCAGGATAACCAATTTCATGCACCAAAATATCATAGGCACGATGACAAATTTCATACTTACGCTCACGGGTATCTGCTTGGCCTTTCTCGTCAAACGCCATAACAATTACGGCTGCACCATAACGACGTAACAATTCGGCTTGCTCGCGAAAGTTATCTTCGCCCTCTTTCAAGCTAATCGAGTTAACAACCCCCTTACCTTGAATACATTTTAAACCCGCTTCCAAAATATCCCATTTAGATGAGTCGAGCATAATCGGTACTTTGGCGATATCTGGCTCACCTGCAATTAAATTCAAAAACCGCACCATGGCCGCTTTTGAGTCCAACATACCTTCATCCATGTTGATATCAATAATTTGCGCGCCATTTTCCACTTGCTGTAAGGCAACGGCTATCGCTTGGTCATAATTTTCTTCTGTGATTAAGCGTTTAAAAATAGCTGAGCCGGTAACATTAGTACGCTCTCCAACGTTAACGAACAAACTGTCTTCTTTAATGGTTAAGGCTTCTAAGCCCGATAAACGACAAGCAATTTCTTTGGCTTTAATTACTCGCGGAGCAATACTCGCCACCGCATCAGCCATACCTTTAATATGCGCGGGTGTGGTACCACAACAACCGCCAATAATATTTAAAAAACCAGCATTGGCCCATTCCGCAACATGTTTATCCATATCTTCAACGGTAAAGTCATATTCACCAAAAGCATTAGGTAAGCCAGCATTAGGATGCGCAGATACCGCGACATCTGAAATACGACTTAATTCTTCAACATACTGGCGCAACTCTACCGGACCAAGCGCACAGTTCAAGCCAAATGAAATTGGCTTAGCATGACGTAAAGAGTTATAAAAAGCTTCAGTGGTTTGCCCTGACAACGTTCGTCCTGACGCATCGGTAATGGTGCCTGATATCATCACAGGTAAACGTTCACCACGGCTTTCAAATACCGTTTCAATAGCAAAAATAGCGGCTTTAGCATTTAAGGTATCGAATATGGTTTCAATCAAAATGATATCGCTACCGCCGTCAATTAAGGCATCGGTCGACTCAATGTAAGCATCTTTAAGCTCATCAAAAGTAACGTTACGATAAGCAGGATCGTTAACATCTGGCGATATAGAGCAGGTTCTATTGGTTGGCCCCAAAACACCGGCAACAAAGCGTGGTTTATCTGGATTATTCGCATTAAATTCATCCGCCACTTCACGGGCTAATTGTGCGGCTTTGAAGTTAATGTCAGCGCTATGCGCTTCCATGTCGTAATCAGCCATGGCAATGGTGGTAGCGTTAAAGGTATTGGTTTCAAGAATATCAGCACCCGCGGCAAGATATTCACGATGAATGGCTTTAATAATATCAGGCTGCGTCAGTACCAACATATCGTTGTTACCTTTAACATCACAATGCCAGTCGGCAAATTGTTCACCGCGATAATCTTGCTCTTCAAATTTATAGGCTTGGATCATTGTGCCCATAGCGCCATCTAAAATAAGAATGCGTTTTGCTAACTGCGCTTGTAACAAACCGTATGAAGAAGACTGCACTACTTTTACTTGAGAATTTTCTGACTTAGACACGTGATTTTCCTGGATGAATAGCTTTAATATGGTCTGCATCTAATTGATACGGCGTAATTTGATAAACGTAATAATTTAACCAATTAGTAAAAAGTAAACTGCCATGGCTACGCCACGTGTTTGCGGTATCACTTTTGGGATTGTTATCAGTAAAATAATTATCGGGTATGGCAGCGTGGCCGCCAGCCTCGAGATCTCGAAAGTATTCTTCACTCAAGGTCGAGGCGTCATATTCTGGATGGCCGGTCAGGTAAACTTGTTGCTTATTTTTACTCGCGGCTAAATAAACCCCAGCATCGTCTGACTCCGCCAATATCTCTATATTATCTAAACGTTGGTAGTCTGCTTTATCAATATAACCATAACGAGAGTGCGGCACATTAAAGCTTTCATCAAAGCCTCGGGTTAGCTGCTCTTTTGGTTTTAAACAACGATGACGATAAACCCCTGAAAGCTTATGCTCACGCAAATGTCGTTTTAAACCATAATGGTGGTAAAGCGCGGCATGAGCGGCCCAACAAGAAAACATGGTCGACGTAACATTTTGCTCTGCCCAGTCAAACACTTGGCAAATTTTGTCCCAAAAAGTCACTTGCTGATAATCGAGTAATGCCAGTGGCGCACCGGTAATAATTAAGCCGTCGTATTGCTTATGTTTAATATCATCAAACAAACGATAGAAGTTATCCAAATGCGCTTGTGGCGTATTTTTAGATTCATTGGCGTGTATGCGAACAAATTCAACATTAATTTGCAGCGGCGTATTCGCTAGCATGCGTAGAATTTGCACTTCGGTTGCTATTTTATTTGGCATTAGATTTAGAATCGCCACTTCCATCGGGCGAATTTCTTGATCAGCAGCACGACGCTCTGACATCACAAAAATGTTTTCGTGATCTAAAATCGTTAAAGCTGGTAGTTCATTGGGGATCTTAATCGGCATAACACTAACCTAATGCAAACATTCTCAAAGTATAAAATAACGCTGAAAAACAGCTTTATTACAAACAAATTTTATCTGCCTATAATGTGACTTGGATTTCTAGCTATGTCAACCTCTAAACGTATAGACGTCTAAATGAATTAATTATAAATTAGCACTTTTTATATAACGCATATAAAAAAAGCCATTAACATTGACGTTAACGGCTTGTTATTATTGATAATTAGCTAGTAACCTATCGATAGGCTGCTAAATAGACTATCTGTCTATATCTATAGAAAAGATCGGTGATGAATATACCTTATCAATACTTTGTGTTTGGTGAGCAAATTAAAGTTCATTAAACTGCGTTAACCATAGCGTAAATGAATCAGTAACTTTTGTAACCGTACGCAAATCATGGTCAAAAAACCAGACCGGTATATCCTTTTGTTTACTTACGCAATCACTATGTTTGAAACAAAACATATTGCCCTTACAGTCAGACGCAAACAAAATATGGCCCTTGGGCATACCACTCATTTCATATAACGCTGATAACGAAGATACATCTTCTAGACTTAAAAAGTCTTGTACCTCAGAAACATCCGAGCCTAAATCACAAATTCGAGTCAACACATTTGGCGTGTGAACCAAACCGTATGTCGATATTAAGTATTTATACGAATCGGGTAAAAAAGCATTCAATTTTGCTTCAAGCTCTGTAATGTCATGATGATTAATTGGCGTCATTACATTTTTGCTAGCCCAGTTTTTTACGAATAGATCTATGCTATTCATCTAGCTTTACTCCAAAAAAATAATACCGCAATATAAAACTAAAAATACGGCTAAAAATAAGCGAGCTAGAATAAGCGACAATAATGCAAAAACCAATAGTTACTTACGCTATTTGAGTGCTTTGTTATATGCACCGAACTTAGCACTAAGTCATGAGCTTTAATGCGATATACGGCGTTAAATTAAAAATGATGATAAACATTTTAAAATCCCCCATAAACTTAAAATACAAAGCAGGCAATTGCGCAGCATCTACCCCGATTAATTTACTATGAATACCCGTGGTAAAGTCCTTAAACACGATAATAAACAAGGCAGAAAAAGCGAAAACAGCGAAATTGATAACGCTACACCAACCGAAGAAAATGGTAACTTGGTTTATATCCATCATAGATTTACTCTCCAAATAATTGACACCGACACCCCATTAAGCGGCTAAATGCACAAACAAAGCGAAAACAAGCCAAATGCTTATATTAGGCGGTTTTTCTCGCCTTAATTGTATACACTAATGGCACTTGCTGCCCCTTGTGTAGCATCTGGTAGCCATGTTCAGAAACATGTTCTAGACCTTCAAAACAATTGAACGGACTATACGGATATTCTTTAAAGTGCTCAATACTCAAGCCCGCGGTAATTAATGAATTAATGACCTCACTTAAAGAGTGTGCCCATGTTACCACTTTTGATGTTATTCCATCACAGTTCTCCGTGTATGTTCCTTCTTCTTCAACATCCGGCTCAGCACGAGAAAAATACGAGTAGCCACAGAGTAAATCGTTAAAAGTATGGAATTCTACAAGATGAAACTCACCACCCTTTGCAAGAGAACTCGCAATTGTTTCGGCCCAAAGCTTCAGATCTGGTAGCCAACAGAGAACCCCGTAAGAGGTAAATACAATATCGAACTTTTCTGTGTTCTCATGACCAAATTGATAAATATCCTTAGCAACAAAAGTTGCTGCTAGTCCTAGCTCTGATTTAAGTTTATTGGCCTGTGCAATTGCTTCTGAAGACAAATCAACTCCTGTAACCAATGCGCCTTGCCTAGCCCATGACAAAGTGTCTTGTCCAAAATGACACTGGAGGTGTAAAAGCTTTTTCCCTTCAACATTTCCAACTTGCTCAAGTTCGATAGCGTTAAGTGATGAACTTCCGTCTTTAAAGGCTTGTACATCGTAAAATTTTGAACCGACATGAACCTTTGTGCGTTTATCCCAGGCTTGCTTATTTATATTTATATAATCCATTTTAACCTCCTGACACCGGCCCCACGAATCGCTAAATTAAATCGCTAAAAACGTTGGATAAAAAGTAAGACACCAACGATTCGTGTTTAATTACTCTTGTTGCTCTTCAACGTTAATACTCAGTGTATATACATCAAAGTTTATTTAATAAAATAACCAACGGGAAGCCAATACCCACTACTCTTACTAAGTGTTAATATTTCAGTAGCTGATTTTTTATTTTCAAATTCGGTTTGAAATTGAATAACTAAATATTCGCCTTCTGGAACACCAGGAAGTGCTGAATATTCTTTAGCACCTAATTCCGAACGTGATTTAACTTTACCTAGCGGTGTTCGAACGCCTTTAAGGGCGGCATCCCATTTAATTTGCGAAAGTTGTGACTTAAAGAGCAAATCTGATTTTTGCCAACTTTTAGCGTACTCACCAGCATCTACTATTTTAAGCCACTGTTGTGCAATAATCGAACCATCAGATTCATTTCCCCAAACAAAAGAAGAAATAAACAGGGATAAGATTAATATCAATTTTTTCATAAAAATTATTTTACTCTAGAGATTAAAGATACGCTGCACATGCATTTACCACCTAAATAAGAGGCAAATAATTGTTGGCTAAAATACGTGAACATAGTGAACAAAAAGCCAACTGTTTTTGTCTTAGTTTATTTTCTTGTTAGCTGTACATTACACCCATACATCATTTTTGGCTGTAAGCTCAGTGCCAGAATCACCGGTATTAACAACACCTTTAGGTTCAACGATCATGACTTTACATTCAGAAACAGCCATAGGTTTGTGTTCAATTCCTTTTGGAATTACAAACATCTCACCTGACTCTAATGTAACTATGCCATCTCGAAATTCAATATTAAGACAACCCTCAATTACAATGAAAACTTCGTCAGTATCAGGATGATCGTGCCATACAAATTCACCTTCAACTTTTACCAGTTTAAACTGATAGTCGTTCATCTCAGCAATTACACGAGGAGACCAATGCTCGGTAAATTTAGCAAACTTATCTTTAAAGTTGATTGCATTATGTTTCATTAAAACTCGACTCTATGTTGTAAAACTAACGCCGCATTTAGCGGCTTGTCCGCTGCAATGCTTGTTAGCTGTGTGTTATTCCATAGTAACTCGTTGCTGCAATTATAAAAAAGAACAACCAAGATAAATGTTTACCACGAGTAAATAATAATGAAACTACCCCACTTAATGCAAATACTACTGCAATTATTATAAGAATTTCATTTTGAACATTTACGTTTGGATTTGATAAAACATACAAGATGGCAGAAAAGCCCCACCAAGCTAGTGTAGTTAAGTGCCAAGCAAACCTTAAAACACGTTTAGTAAACCAATCGCTACCGAGTAATTTAGGTAAATTATCACGTCGAAATAAACGAATTAATAAGTATTTCTCACCTAAATAGGAGTGAATAAGACCAATGATTAAAAGTAAAATAGTTCCGATTAACAACATACCGTTTCCACACACCAACGCCTCATTAAGAGGCAAAAAATAGTTGGTTAAAATAAGCGAGGCAAAAAAAACAAACTGTTATTCCTTCGGGAATGACTTGTTATATTTACGGTAGCACGACAACAACTTCGACTTCTAGTAAGTGCGATTTACTCCAAAGCCTTTTAACTTCAACCCAACTTGAAGAAGGGTATTTATCACTGAAATACGCTTTGCGAATTGGAATAGCTGCCTTTAACTTTTCAATGTTTGTTGTAAAGATAACCTCTTTAACAATCGCATTTGTTTCAACATTATAATCCGCCAGTATTTTTTTGATGGTAGTGTAAATATCATCGATTTGCATTTCAAAAGTACTTTCTTCGCTTGTGATACCTGAGATATATAAAGTGTTATTAGCCTTTACGACTTGCGAGTAGCCAATATCACTTTCCCAAGAATGATAGTTCTTTCTTTCAATCACTTGATCGGTCGTGGCGCATCCAAAAAGGAATATTCCACAAGATAAAAGTAGAAATATTTTGAGAAAATTTAGCAATTGAACTCCATGATTGATGAGTAAATATAACGCCCGCTTAAGCGAAAAAAGCCAACTGTAATTTGTTGTTCACCTCAGGGCGTGTTGTTAGGTGCGCTCTTTCAAATAACCCAACTTATTTAATACTGCTGACTTTATTAAGCCGGGTTCGATTAAACCAGTAACTATTATGTGTGCGATAATGCAAAGAGCTAAATTTCTATCGCTCATTATATAGATAAGTGCAAGACCAGAACCTAGGAAAAAAGTATAAAAAGTAGCATTTATAGCCGCTGATAAAGCCTTACCACCCCATACTAAGTGTGCGGTTCCAAATGCTAGACCAGAAATAATTATTTGAATGAAATCACTGAAACCTTCTTCTTGAAGGTAATCCATCAATATTTTTCGAAATAATATTTCTTCAAAAAAGCCAGAAACTAAAGCGCCTAGTAGAGCCAAATATTTTAGGTTATTAAACTTAAACATGTGTTCGCGTACATTGGAGATACTTGCCGCCCCCCAAACATATGAGATAACAACCAAAGCTGCTATGCCCCATGACAGTATACCTACATTTGATAATGTCGCGAAACCAATGGAGCCAAAGAAATTATCAGACGTAATAATCCAGTAAAGTAAAATTCCTCCTTGAACTAGAATAATTGAAGATATTATCTTTAAAGTTTGATTGTCAGCAGATTGCATGGAACCTCCTTGTGCACCTAACACTTAATAGGAGAAAACTTTCTTCTTTTCCTACCAGAAAGTTACCTCCTTATTTATTTAAGCTATTAATAACAAATCTGTGAATCTATTACCACTGATAGCCTGCCGTTATATCACTAATTATACCTTCGGACGAAATGAGGAATTTGCCCTCATTTCATGACTTGGGAGGAAACCCTACCAAGCGGTATATAAACACAGAACGATATACCTGTATCGGTAAAAATATACTTATACCGTTATTGGCTAAAATACCTTATATATCGTTACATGTGTGCGCTATTAAAAGCATTGTTCTTATCAGTATACATTTATTATAAACTTGCATTTGCAGCTGTATTATAGCAATGCTAACGTAGGAATTACTTTTACTAAGATACCGATATTATTCGGTATTTTTGAGGTTGCACATGGACTTAGCACAAGGGTTATTGTTAATTACGTCAATACATTTATTGGCTGCAGCTTCACCTGGCCCTGATTTTGTCTTGGTATCGCAGCAAACATTATCAAATGGCAAGCAATCTGGCTTTATGGTCAGTATCGGTATTGCCCTGGGTTTATCTGTACATATCATCTATTCCGCACTGGGTTTAGCGGCAGTTATTGCCAATTCAGCGGCCGCGTTATGGGCGATCAAAATTATTGGCGGTTGTTATTTACTTTACTTAGGATTGCAAGGTTTACGCGCTAAACCGGCTGATAACACGGGCAGTATAAACGCGCAAAAAACCATCACAAAACATTCAAATGTAACAGCAATTATGAAAGGCTTTTTGTGTAATGCTTTTAACCCTAAGGCGCCAATTTATTTTGTCGCTTTGTTTACCGTGGTTTTATCACCTAACTTGCCTACATTGCATTTAATTATTTATGGCGCTTGGATGATGATATTGCAATTACTTTGGTTTTCAACCGTCGTCGTTTTACTTTCTCGGCCAAGTGTTAATAGAAAATTTCAACGTTTAGGCCATTGGATTGATCGTGTGCTGGGTGGCACTATGATTCTAATGGGCTTAAAAGTACTCAGCAGTAAAATAAATTAGGTAGATTCTTCATGACAAACACACCAGAAAAACAATACAAGAGCTTTACCGCTTTTTATCCTTTTTATTTAAGCCAACATCAAAATATTACCTGTAGACGCTTGCACTTTATCGGCTCTAGCTTGATCCTAATAATGCTGGCTTATATTGTCATCAGTGCAACGTGGCTACTGCTTTGGAGTTTGCCTTTATTTGGTTATGGCTTTGCTTGGGTGGGTCACTTTTTTTTCGAAAAAAACAAACCCGCAACCTTTACCTATCCTTTGTACAGTTTTATTGGTGATTGGGTTATGTATAAAGACACGTTAACGGGCAAGCTTAAATTTTAACTTTGCATTATTTTTAGCTGCCATAGGGTAAACAAATGACGGTATATATTTCTTTGCTACGCGGTATTAATGTATCAGGCCAAAAAATCATTAAAATGGCTGATTTAAGAAGCCTCTATCAATCAATGTCGCTTCAAAATGTCAAAAGCTATATTCAAAGCGGTAACCTAGTCTTTAACAGTGACGCAAACAACCAAAGCCAGCTTGCGACAGAAATAAGCCAAGCTATTTTCGCGCATTATCAATTTGACGTACCTGTGTTTGTACTCACCCTTGAGGCTTTGAGAAGCGCACGGCAGAACTTACCGTTTGACGATATTGACCTTGATGCGGAGGGCAGTAAAGTGCTGTTATGCTTTTTGTCTGATTTACCTAGTAACGCTGACGAATTGCTAACACCCTATCTAAAAAGTAATGAGCGTTTAGTCATAAATGGCAAAGTACTTTATTTACATTGCCCTGACGGCGTTGGTCGCTCAAAATTAAGCCATAGTAATATTGAGAGAAAACTAAAGCTTAATGCCACCATTCGTAACCTAAAAACCGTTGATAAAGTGATCAACCTCAGCTCAAATTAATGGGCTTTATAACCACTTGATTTATAGTGATTAAGCTGAATCATTCTACGGTATTGCTTTCAGTAATAGGCTAACAAATTCTCAAGGATAAAATTTTAGTGATTAACAAGGCATTTTTACAAACCAATAGCGAGCTATTGGGCGTAAAAATAAAGCAGTTAGGCGCTTAAATAGTATTGTTGAGTGAAGTAGATTAACCCGAGTTGAGGTTTATTACTTTTGCGACACATAACAACAATTAAAACCCTTCCCCCTAACTTCTCGCCATAGCTTAAAACTAAACCTAACGTGTGATTGAACTGCTATTTTTATCAATCAGACCAGTTTCGCATCAAACATGGCAAGTTTGTCTACCTAATCGCGGGATGTTGTAGCAAATTTACGCTGTTTCATTCCCGATAGCAGGAGTCTACTCACATCTATGCTGGCAACGCCAAAATGAGAAAATCATTGCATTTGCGTATATCGCTTATTCAGAGTTAATGTTATTTGACACTATGTAAAAAATATTTGACTTGATAGTGACCTTCGATTAAAGTCAAATTAATAGTACATCATGTCAAAAATTTCATACATACAACTGAGATTTAGAGATTAGTTATTAATGAGGGAAATCATGTCATATAAAGAACGCAGTATTTGGGTATCATTAGCGATTACGTTATATATTTGGTTTAATTATTTCTCCGAGCTTTATTGGTCTGCAAAGCAAAATAGTTTAACCACTGACAGCATGCAATCAGCGTTATTAGTGGTGGTTTTTATAACCATTTTTTTAGAAATAATGCATCACATCGTTATTGCAATAATCGACAATAAAAATGCTAACTATGATGAAGATGAACGAGATAAAAAAATAGCACTTATCGGTAATCAAAATGCCTACTACATTTTAAGTTTCACAACCATTACAGCGGTTTTGCATTTATTGTTTCCGGTGATGAGTCAAGGTTTGGTAACAGCCCTGAAGCTACCTAATGAGTATGTCATTATAAACATTATTATATTTGGCGCATTAGTCGCGGAAATAGCAAAGTTTGCAACCCAAGTGTTCTATTATCGTCGAGGCTTTTAAGATGGCAAAACGCATCAGTAATAACATTCGTCGTTTACGCTTTGATAACAATGAAATGACCCAACAAATGTTAGCTGACGTTGTTGGCGTGTCTCGACAAACGATTGTTGCTATTGAAAAAGATAAATATTCACCGTCTTTAGAGGTGGCATTTAAAATTGCAGAGTATTTTAATGTATCGCTAGACCAGGTTTTTCAATACCAATAACACGATGTCAGCAACACTTACCACAAGACTTGATCTATCTCGTTCAGCAGTTTTTGCGTGTGCTCATTAATCGTTGTTGTTTGATTTTTTTTAATGGCGGCTTCTAACTGAATAGCAAACTTAGATAAGTCTGCGAAGCCAAACATTTGAGCTGCACCAGCAATACGGTGTGCAAGTTTTCCAAGTTTGTCAAAATCATTATTATTAATATGAAGTACTAAATCTTGTTGCTCAAGTACTAAGTTAGATTTAAATGCTTGTACTAAATCTGACATATCCACGTTATTAAAACTGTCATGAGCTTTTTCTGCTGAGATAGCATCGCCATAATATTTAGCAACCGTTGGAATAAAGGTGTTTCGTTCTATTGGTTTAGATAAGTGACCATTGAAACCTAGTGATAGGTAATGTGCTATTTCGTGTGACATTGCATTTGCTGTTAAGGCAAGAATAGGGGTATCACAACCCTTCTGGCGCAAAATTTTAAATGCTTCAATGCCATCCATTTCTGGCATTTGAATATCCATTAAAACTAGCTTAGGCTCATGTTGCTCACATAACGCCACCGCTTCACGGCCATTACGCGCGGTCAAGACTTCAAGCCCTAAAGACGCTAATAATCGCGCTATGAGTCGTCTATTATCGTTATGATCATCAGCAAGTAAAATAGTGCCTTGCAATTGCTCGTGTTCATTTTTGTTTTCGCTATTAGTTTCGTTAGCCACTACGATGCTTTCGCCACATCGAACCGTAGCGCCAATTTTACAGGGTAAACTAAAGGCAAAAACACTGCCCTGATTTAATTCACTTTCAACATCAATTTTACCGCCCATAATTTTAGCTAACTGATCGGATAAACATAAACCTAAGCCCGTGCCACCAAAACGTCGGCTTATGCTACTGTCGCCTTGCGTGAAGCTTTCAAATAAATTTTGCAATTGCGAATTACTCATACCAATACCGCTATCGGTAATTTTGAATATTAAGTTGTCGTCATTTTGACTAATATTTAATTCCACATGCCCTTTTGGCGTGAACTTAATCGCGTTCGCACACAAGTTAATTAAAATTTGTTTGACTCGAAAACCATCAACTTCGATTAAAAAAGGCTTAGGTAAGGTATGAACAATTTCAAATGTTAAGCGCTTTGACGTTGCTTGCAAGGTAAACATGTTGGCAAGCTCTTGCAAAATGTCGTGCAAGTCTTGAGTTTGCAGCTCAAGTTCTATTTTATTGGCTTCAATCTTACTCAGATCAAGAATATTATTGGTCAGTTCAAGTAAATGTAAACTGTTACCGTGAATGATACCTACTTCTTTGTTGATAAATTCGTTATCAACATCGCCGTTAATTATCGCTTCAGCTTGCCCGATAACTGTCGTTAAAGGGGTTCTGATTTCATGGCTCATATTGGCTAAAAATTGACTTTTGATGTTATTCGCACTTTGTAACTCTTGCATCAGATACTCGAGTTCATTGGTTCTTTGTTTCACTTTTGACTCAAGTGCCAATGTTGAACGGCGCTCTATATCTCGGCGAGCAATTAAAAAACCAATCAATAATGCCGCAAAAACCACAATAATAATGAAATTTCGTTCTTGTGCCGAACGATCGCTTTCAAGCTCTTGTAACAGCTTTTGTTGCTTTAATTGATCAACTTGTTGCTTGAGTTGTTCTGAGTCAAATAAAGCTAATTGCGAATTAAGTTCGCTGTTGGCCATTTCAATATGCGTTTGTAAAAAATCACTTTGACTTTTTACCGCTTCAAAGGTTTTATTTTGCGCAGCTAGTATTAGCGAACGTAATGATAAGTTGTGCTTTATTTGCTCCTTATATTGCATTTTCTCTGCAACTTCACTGGATTGTTCAACATAACTCAGCGCTAAGTTAAGCTTACCTTGGTGGAAATAAGCTTTTGCTAAACTATATAAACCACCAACATAAGCATTGTCGTGACCCTGTGCAACACTTAAGCGAATGCCTTCTTTAGCATATCTAATCGCTTGATCTATGTTATGAATATAATTATTAAGCTCGGCTAAATTATGTAATGTTGATGCAGCATTGTAATCATCTTTATTTTTTTTATGAAAATTAAGCGCTAAGGTCATGTAATGCTCAGCTTTTTGGTAATCACCGGCATATTTATATGAAGAGCCTAAATCACCATACGCCATCGCCAATCCTTTCGGATCATCCATTTCTAAGCGTTTTTCGATGACTTCATGAAACATTAAGATAGCAATATCATAGCGTTTAAGGCGTAAATGCAAACCCGCGATATTATATTTCACGTCAAGCTTATCTAGTTGACTGCCAAATTTTTGATAAAGCGGTTGTGCTTGTTGATAGCTTTGCAGTGCATTTTCAAGTTTAGCGGTTGCGGCGTGCACTAAGGCAATATTGTTATATAAATTTGCCTGGGCAATTGGCGCGTTGACGGTGAGATAATAATTCAATGCTTGTTGGTATGACAATAAAGCGAGGCGGTTATTGCCTTTATAGTAGGCATAAACCCCCACTCTTTTGGATGCGTCAGCTGCAATTTGTCGAAAATCAAAGTCATTCGCCAGCTTCTGCTCTTGCTGAGCAACCTCGATGGCTCTATCTAAGCGACCTAAGCGATGATATATTTTACTTTGCGTTGCTAAAACCGAAAGCCTATTTAATGTTGATAACGTGGTATCTTCACTGAGTGACGTGATCAAAGCTAAAGCTTGACTTTTATCGTCCATCGCTTCAATCGTTAATAACTTTTGCCCTAAATTTTTACCTAAATATAGCTCTGATTGTTCACTACTCAACGCATAATTAGCCAATGAGATCGTCAACCCAAAAAATATAGATAATGCAAACGTTCGACTGGCAACCGCCATTCATCACACCTTAAAATACGCAGTTTATTATACTATCATATGAAATAACCTTTGCTCATTTCGCGGTAAACAATGATTTCAATTGATAAAAATATTATGAGAGGGCTAGTTATAGCACTTTGCTATTCTACTAACAACGCTTAAGAGTGTTGATTTTTATAATACACATACCACCACAACGCCATGAAAACTTGAGAAAAACCGATAGCTGTGCAATAAGCATAAGGTACCAATGAACGAATAAGTAACAACCTGTTATCTATTCGCTTTTATCTTGATATCAAAAAAATTATCACGACTTTACAGGCTTATTTATCTTTAACATTAGCTTTCTCAAGTTTTGTTTCTGAGACTTCAGCAACTGCGGTCCTTGCCATTAGCAAGGCTTTAATTTCAGTTAACTCAGCTTCAAGTTTTTCGATTTGTGCCCTACTCGCCGGTTCGCCGCCTTCAGCGCTTTCGCCATGGCCTTCCGCACGAAAATTCTCATGCTCTTGCGCCATCACTTCTAAAATAGTACCCACCATCATGTTTAAAAAGATAAACGCCGTTAAGAAAATAAACGTCAGATAGTAAATCCAACTCATGGGATGCACGACCATAGTTTCATACATCACATCAGTCCAATCTTCAAATGTTGCGACACGAAATAGCGTCAGCATTGAAATCGAGACATCGCCCCATAGCGTTTTATTAATTTCATTAAATAAAATGCTACCAACAGCAGCATAGATATAGAAAATAACAAACATTAATAAAGCAATGTAGCCCATACGCGGTATCGCAGTAATAAGCGCATTAATCAATAACCGTAACTCGGGCACCATTGAAACCAAACGCAATACTCTAAATACCCGTAACAAACGTGCAAGTAAAACGCCTGAGCCACCGTCAGGTACTAAGCTACCAATCACAATTACGGTGTCGAATATATTCCAACCATTTTTAAAAAATGATTTTTTATCTTTAAAAGCAATAAAGCGTATGGTGATTTCAAAAACAAAAAACACTGTAATGGCACTGTCGAGAAAGCTCAATAGCTTCGCGGCTTGTGGCGGTAACTGATGGGTTTTCGCACCGATTAATAGTGCTGAAAGCACAATAACAGTGATCACAGACCATTGAAAAATAGGGCTAGAATCGATTTTTTTCAATCGATTTTGTACGTGACGAATAAATGACGACATTTACAGGTATCTCTTTGTATTATTTATCTTTTATATTAAGGGTATCTAACTTCACTTGATGCCAAGTGCTGAATCGCTAACATGCGGATTACTCGCCCGCTCAGTCCCAAAGGTGCTCATAGGTCCATGACCCGGTATAAACTGCACATCATCACCAAGTGGAAACAAGTTTTCGCGAATAGATTTTATCAGGGTTGCATGATCTCCACGAGGAAAATCAGTTCGCCCGATAGAACCGCGAAATAAAACATCACCTACCTGAGCAATTTTTGACGCGGCATGATAAAAAACCACGTGGCCTGGTGTATGACCGGGGCAGAAAAAAACCTCTAGTTCAATATCTCCAAAGCTTACTTTGTCACCCTGATTTAACCATCGGTCAGTACTGAAAACATCTGCATCGTTAAAGCCAAAACTCACTTTTTGTTGTGGAATTAAGTCTATCCAAAATTGGTCTTCACGATGTGGTCCCTCAACAGGCACACGGTAATGCTCTGCAACGCGTTTCGTTGCGCCGGCATGGTCAATATGAGCATGGGTTAAAAGCACTTTCGCTACGGTTATTCTATGTTGCTCAATCGCGGCCTGAATTAATTCGATATCACCACCAGGGTCGATCACAACCCCCTGCATAGTGTTATCACACCAAAATAAGGTGCAATTTTGTTTAAAGGCAGTAACAGGGATAATTTGATATTGCAGCATAATTGCCAGGTCTCGTCAGACGGTGAATGAAATTTATTACCAATGTAAACTTAATATGTGGCATAAAAAACCTAAAGCAAGACATTTACCATAGTGTTGCTAATAAATGAGCTAAATTTACAAAAACTTAAAGCCAAAAGAAACAAATCATTAAAAAAACTTTGCTAACGAGTGTTAACTAGGTAAGCTCAAAGCAAAGTATTAACAACAATAATAATTATCATTTATGAGTAATATTAGAGATTCGTTTCACTCGAGAATAGGTTTTGTGCTTGCAGCCGCTGGCTCGGCCATTGGTTTAGGCAATATTTGGGGTTTTCCAACACAAGCGGCCAATAATGGCGGTGGTGCATTTTTATTTGTTTACTTAGTGGTAACGGTATTATTGGCATTGCCTGCGCTTTATGCCGAAGTGTATATTGGTAACCAAGCACAGAAAAACCCCGTATCAGCACTAGAAGATGCCTGTCGTGATACCGCGCCAAAACTTGGCAAGTATGCTGGTTTAATTGGCCTATGCGGCGCAATTATGATGTTAAGCTTTTACACCATAGTCGCCGGCTGGATGCTTGCTCACGCCCTTTCCCCCCTATTTGAGTTACTTGGTCAGCGTGAACTTTCACAATGGTTAGCCACCTCAAGTACACAACGAAACTTAATGTTTACCCCTATTTTCATTTTACTTGGCGCGGGTATTATTCATCAAGGTGTCAATGCCGGCATTGAAAAGTGGTCAGCTCGTTTAATGCCTGTGCTATTGATTATGCTAGTCGCATTAATTGCTTATATCCTGCAGCAACCTGGCGCTGAAAAAGGTTTAAGAACTTATTTAATACCTGATTTTTCACAAGTTACTAACCCTAAACTTATTATTTCAGCCATGGGGCAAGCCTTTTTCTCATTGTCTATTGGCGTCGGCGGTATGATGGTTTACGGCTCTTATATGAAAAAAGATCGTGATATCGGCAAACTTGCTATTTCGATCACCGCGCTTGATACCTTTATTGCTTTTATGGCTGGCTTGTTAATTATTCCTGCACTTTACGTTGCTCAAGAAGCCGGACAACAAGTGTTTCAGGGAGATAAGTTAATTGGTGAAGGACAACTTATTTTCAACATATTGCCTGAGCTTTTCAATTCAATGGGTAATATTGGTATGTTAGTCGCAATAGGATTCTTCTCGCTATTATCAATTGCGGCTTTAACGTCAACCATTTCATCAACAGAAGTGCCGGTTTCTTATCTTGTTGAAGCGAAAAAGTTTAGCCGCTCTAAGGCGACTTGGTGGGTATCAGCTACCGTATTAACCGCCAGCATGATACTGATCACATTTTTTGACAGCCTATTTGGTTTAGTTATTCGTCTACTGACCACCATTTTACAACCACTGAGCTGCTTGTTTTACTTTATTGTGGTTGGTTGGTTGTGGAAACGGGGTAATAAATTACGTGATGTGTCATTACAAGAAGGCAGAAAGTGGCTACCAATATGGGGCAACTATTTACGCTTTGTTTGTCCGTTATTATTAACAGTAGTATTTGTTAACGTCGCGATTTTAAATTGATAATAAGGTACAGCTTAAACCGCATAAAACGTAACATTTAACATGTTCGAGCAATAAAAAAGCCATGATATATCATGGCTTTTTATCAGTGCTGGCCAGCGGTTTAATCACTGACGTTATTGCGACCTGATTTTTTCGCACGATATAGCGCTTGGTCTGCTAATTTTAACGTTTGCTCAAAATTAAGCTTAGCGGCTCTAGCTGCATACCCGATAGATATTGTGACACTAACAGATTTTACTTGTTCTGATTTTTTCCCGGTTCGCGACTTTTTACTTTTACGCTGCGCTTGACGAATAACAATCTTATAATCTTGCACCGCTTGTCTTACCGCCTCTAATGCTGGTTGCGCCTGTTCAGGGCTTTTACCCGGAAAAACAATAGTAAACTCTTCACCGCCATAACGAAAAACTTTACCCGCGCTTTTAACTTGCGCTAATTTACTCGCGACTAATTTTAATACTTGATCGCCAATATCGTGGCCATAAGTATCATTAAACTTTTTAAAATGATCAATATCGAGCATAGCCACCGTATATTTTCGTCCCAGTGATAAAGCCCGTTGATTAAGCGCCCGACGCGAAGGCAAGCTAGTGAGTTCATCACGGTACGCTAAAAAATAGGAGTCGATCATCACCACACAAAGGTAGTGCACCATCATCAAGCTTAATAACACGCTCCAAGGCAATACGATGATTTGGTAGAAATATCCAAGCCATAGACAGTAACTAACGAGCAACGCTGCTGCCGCTAAACTTTTTTCGCGCAGGCAGCGCCAAACTAAAACCAAGAAAAAAACCATCAATGGTAATTCAACAGTGATGAATTTCAACCATGGAGCGATCGTTGCAACATCGGCTAATTGGCTTACCAGCAGAGCGGCAATATCAAACCAATAATAACTTGCCACGCCTATGCTTGATAAAAGTAGCACTCGGTAAATGCCATGAGTTGACAACAGCCCTCTATCTTTTAAAACACTTAATGCAGACAGCATACCGGTGCTCGCAAGCAGCAGCCATTCACGGTGCGACAACAACCAGGTTTGCCAAGGTAAGACCTGCGATTCATTAAGATAAAAAAGCAAAAACACCAGCGCAGCCAACGCTAAGCGACTACGATTGAAATAACTAGACAGTAGGATAGTTATAACAAATAAACCATAAAGCACTTGTTCAATAAGGTTGATTTTTACTAACCAATAACTTTGAAAATGATTAACAACCGAAAGGGTAATAAAAAAAGCAATCAGACTAAAAACACTGCTTTTTAAGGCGCTGAAAAACTGAATCAAGCGTAACTCCATAATGAAAAGTCGACGAGTTCGACCTTATTTTCAGCCATTATAATGACCACTAACCTACACAACAGCAAATGTTTTAGCCTCATTATTTAACCTCAAGGTTAATTAGCCCATATTCAGCCAATGCTGACTAAGCCATGTTAAGTATCGAATGATTAATCAGCGCTGAAACTATGGCGTTATTTTTTTAACGGCTGGCGCATGACTTTCTTCTTCTTGTTTAAGCTCGACTTGCTCTATTTTTTCAAAACGATTGCTGATTTTATCCGCTGAGGTATGAATTTGTTTTACATCACTTGCCGCTTGATCAATATGTTTAGCTAAGTTCGCAAAGCGACCTTTAAACCGAGAAAAGTCTGCCGACAAATGCGACAAGTGTGCCTGAATAACATGAATCTGCTTGCGAGTTGCCTCATCTTTTAACACCGAGCGTGCGGTCGTTAAAATGGCCATTAAGGTGGTTGGTGATGCTAACCAAACGCGCTTTTTGTTTGCATAATCAACTAAATCACTATGATGAGCATGTATTTCAGCGAAAATAGCTTCAGCAGGAATAAACATTACCGCGCCATCTGCGGTCTCTTTCTCAATCAAGTATTTATCACTAATGTCATTAATATGTTTTTTAATATCGAGCTTGAATTGTCGCTCTGCAGCTTTGCGTTCAAATTCACCTAGGCTATTGTCGGCCATTTTTTTATAGCTTTCGAGCGGAAATTTAGAATCAACTACCACATTACCTGTTGGCTCAGGCAGAAATAAAATACAGTCAGCAATTTTGCCGTTTGATAAAGTATGTTGCAGTGAAAAATGCTGTTCAGGTAAGACATTACGTATTAAGGCATTGAGCTGAACTTCGCCAAAGGCACCACGTGAGCGTTTATCTGATAACACTTCCTGTAAACTGACAACATTACTTGAAAGCTCGGTAATTTTTTTCTGCGCATCATCAATTAATGCTAAACGCTGCAAAATATCGTTGAAGGTCTTAGTGGTTTTTTCAAAGCCGTCCGCTAAACGTTTTTCAACCTGCCCACTGATATCTTTTAACCGGTTATCGGTTGAAACGGTTAATTCATCAATTCTTTTCGCCATTTGTTCACTGGATAAATGCAGTGACTTAGCCATTTCTTCACGACCTAACTTAGATGTTGCCGTCAGTTGTGTTGTCAGTTGTTCGGTGGCTTTACGTTGGTTATCGCTGAAGTTAACCTGGTGTTCATATAAGGTCTTTTTAAGCTGTTCACTATGGCTATGTAGTTGTTGTGCTTGTTTTTCGCCTTGTTCACCATGTTGGCGTAATAATTTTAATTTAAAGTCAGATATTTGCTGCTCAAAATAGGTTTTTAGCTCGCTTTGTTGGTTGGCGAGTTGCTGATGATTAAAGCTTAACTGTTGCTGAAGTTGTTGCTGATTACTGGCATTAACTTCATAGCTCAAATTGACTTTTTCGGCTAACTGCTGCAACAGATGTTGCTGTGCTAAAAAGGATATTCGACTGACTTTTATCTGCCGTAATAACACCAATATCATGATAAAAAGACTCATCAGCAGTACGAGTACAACGGCGATTAAGCTGGGGAAATTATCTAACGTTAACCAAGGAAAATTTAATGTTAAGTTCATGGCGCTGCCAAACACTGTAAATATTAACAGTTATTAGAGCATACTTTATTGATAAGGTTAATCAATATTTAAACTCTGTCACCGACTTTATTAAGAATCGTTATTTCGCCGTCACAAACAGCAATAATCGATTTATCAACTTTAAAGCTATCGGGGATTATCACGCGCCCAGATTTATGCTTAGGAAAGGTATGTACTTCATGCATAAGCTCTAGTGAGATATCACTATAAAAAATGATGGTGACAAGGCGCATTTCCTGTTCAAAATTTCCATCGGCATTCATTTCATCCATGGTATTGTTCTACAATTTTTTGAATATATTTAGTTAGTGTAGACCAAAATATAATTATTAAATAATACATAAAAAGGTAATTCAATTACTTGAATTACCTTTTTAATAAAGCTAGTTAGTGACTTAATGAATGCCCTAGTCTGTATATTTTTTCATCCAGTTAAACACTTCTTGATACCAAACTTTTAGATTATCAGGGTTACGAATATGGTGATCTTCATCCGGAAACATCACCAAGCGACTTGGAATATTCTGACGTTGTAAAGCGGTAAACGCCCCTAAGCTTTGTGCATAAGGCACGCGATAATCGAGTTCACCTTGGATCACTAACATAGGTATTTGCCAATTTTTCACTAAAGCGGCAGGATTGTACTTATTGTAATCTTCACTGCCTTGCCAAACAGGACCGCCCATATCGTGTTCAGGGAACCAAAGTTCTTCAGTAGAACCGTAAAAACTTGGCATATCATACAAACCGGCATGATTGACAATACATTTGAAGCCGTCAGACCAATTACCTTGGATCCAGTTCATCATGTAACCACCATATGACGCGCCTAAGGCACACGCATTATTTGCATCCATCCAAGGTTCTTGACTGGTGATATCAGCAAGGCCTTTTTGCAGATCTTCTAAGGGTTTTCCACCCCAATCACGCGCGATAGAGTCTGTAAAATTTTGCCCGTAACCTATAGAGCCATGAAAGTCGATCATCACAACAGCGTAGCCTTGAGCCGCCCATAATTGTGCATTCCAGCGATAATGAAACATATTACCAAAGCTGCCTTGTGGGCCTCCATGCACTAAAAAAGCAATAGGGTATTTGCTACCCACTTGGTAGTTGGCAGGTTTTAACCAGTAGCCATGTACATCTTCATCGTTCCAGCCTTTAAAGTTAAACTGCTCGAATTCAGCTAAGGTAATATTACTCAATTTCTCAGCATTGACTTGCGTCAGTTGTTTTAATTGCTGACCGTCTCGGTCAATAACAAAGATATCAGTAGGTGCGTTAAGCGCATGACGGGTAAAAAATATGTTATCTGCTGATACGGCTATGTTTCCTGCGGTTCCATCACTATAAACACGACGAACATCACCGAATTCTGGATTAATTTCAAAAATACTTTTTTGACCAACATCATTCGCGGTCACGAACAAAGTGCGGTTGTCTTGTGCAAACACTAGTTCACTCACCGAACGATCCCATTGCTTAGCGATTGCACGGGTGTTACCTGTTTTACCGTCGCGGATCATCACGGTAAATTTATCTGACTCATAACCCGGCACCGACATAGCTTTATAAGCTAAGTAGCGACCATTGGGAGAATAAACCGGTTTTGCATCCCAAGCGGTATTTTCCGCGGTAAGATTAGTCAATTTTTTAGTGCTTAAATCAACTTCAAAAATATCAAAATTAGTATTCCACGCCTGCTCTTTGCTCGGTAGTTTTGCTGCAAAACTTAACACGTGACCATCAGGGTGAAAGCTCACTTCACCGGCACCAGCAATATCGCCCTGCCAAGACGGCATTAAATCAGTCGCTTGGGTGAATGCGCCCTGGTCGTTTTTTTCTGCAATAAATAAATGTGATTTATAAGCGGTGTTCCAGGTATCCCAATGACGCACCATTAATTGCTCGTACACTCTAACGTTGTGCTGCTTTTTCGCATCATTTGCTTTGGCATCAAGCGTACATTGCATAGTTTCACAGCCTGGCAACACAGTTAACTCAAGCGCAAAGCGCTTACCGTCGTTAGACATTTGAAAGCCATTGATATCAATTGGCAACGCCGACACTTGTTGCGCTTCCCCGCCACTAAGAGGTAATTGCCATATTTGCGAACTACCACTACGGCCAGAGAGAAAGTAAATACTTTTTCCATCTTGTGCATACATCACATTGCTTTCACCACTTTTATGGCTGGTAAGTCGCTGCGCCTTACTTGCATTAACTTTTTGCAAATAGAGGTGGTTATCCGTGGAGCGAATCCCTTTTTTTAAACGATATATGAAACTATTACCTTGTGGAGAAACGACAAAATCATGAATTTGATTAAATTCCGTTAATGCCGTGACATCTAATACCTTTGGCTCTGCGTCGGTAGCAGCGTTTGTTATACTGACAAAGGCTAACGTCGTAAGGGTCACCATGCTTATTAATTTTTTATTCATCACATCCTACTTATATTTTTATTTAAAAAAAACGCCCTGATGGGCGCTTTAATAAAAGAAACTTACTCGCCTTTTAATTTGCTATCGAGCTCTTCAATTTTCGCTTGCCAGATTGCAGGTCCAGTAACATGTGCTGACTCTCCTCGGCTATCAACCGCAACCGTGACCGGCATATCTTCGACGACAAATTCGTAAATAGCTTCCATGCCCATATCTTCAAAAGCCACGACTTTTGCTTTTTTAATGGCTTTAGAAACTAAGTATGCCGCGCCGCCTACTGCCATTAAATAAACTGACTTATGATTTTTAATACATTCTACGGTTTCAGGGCCACGTTCAGCTTTACCAATAGAGCCTAATAAGCCAGTTTTCGACAGCATCATTTCAGTAAATTTATCCATGCGCGTTGCCGTTGTTGGGCCAGCAGGACCTACAGCTTCATCACCAATTGCATCGACAGGGCCAACGTAATAAATAAATTTATCAGTAAAATCTACCGGTAACTCTTCACCCGCAGCTAACATATCTTGAATACGTTTATGCGCAGCATCGCGACCGGTTAATATCGTGCCACTTAATAAAACCGTTTCGCCGGTTTTCCAGTCACTAATATCAGTTTTTGATAATTCATCAACATTAACGCGACGAACATTCTCGCCCACTTCCCAGGTGATTTCAGGCCAATCTTCAAGTTTCGGTGGCGTTAAATCAGCAGGGCCTGAGCCATCAAGATGGAAATGTACGTGACGAGTTGCCGCACAGTTTGGGATCATCACTACCGGCTTAGATGCTGCATGAGTCGGTACTGACATAATTTTAATATCAACCACCGTAGTTAAGCCACCTAAGCCTTGTGCGCCAATGCCTAGTTTGTTAACGCGGTCATAAATTTCTAAGCGTAACTCTTCTTCTGCGTTTTCTGGGCCACGATCAATAAGATCTTGAATGTTAACAGGATCCATCAAGCTTTCTTTCGCTAATACTCCGGCTTTTTCAGCCGTACCACCAATGCCTATGCCGAGCATGCCTGGTGGGCACCAGCCAGCGCCCATGGTTGGTAGGGTTTTAACCACCCAATCAGCAATTGAATCACTTGGGTTTAGCATGGCCATTTTAGATTTATTTTCACTACCGCCACCTTTAGCGGCAATCATCACTTCAATGTGATCGCCAGGCACCATATCAATATGAACAACCGACGGGGTATTATCTTTAGTATTGATGCGCTTGCCCGCAGGATCAGCAACAATTGAGGCACGTAATGGGTTATCAGGATTTAAATAGGCACGACGAGTACCTTCATCGATCATTTGCTGTACGGTCATGTCCGTATTATCCCACTGCACAGCCATACCAATTTTAACAAAACAGGTAACAATACCGGTATCTTGGCAAATAGGTCGTTTACCATGTGCCGACATACGCGAATTAATCAAAATTTGCGCAATAGCATCTTTAGCGGCTTGGCTTTCTTCTTTGTGATAAGCCTTTTCAAGCGCCTGAATAAAATCTAGCGGGTGGTAATAAGAAATGTATTGCAGCGCATCTGCAACGCTTTCGATTAAATCTTGTTGTTTTATAATAGCCATAACGGTCTCTTTTTTATCAAATGGGCGAGAGATAAGTTGAAAGTTATAAATTTGCCGATATCATACATCGGTTGTTAAATCCCTACCAGTATCAAATGGTCTAATATAGTGGCCCAGATACAGAGACTTTGACTTAATTTCTATTGAATTAAATAGTGTGAGAAAACTTTGCCAACAAATCCAATAAGACGAATGTCCGCACAATTACTGAAATTAGCTATACCATTTGATAGCCAAAGTCTATTCTCGCTTATTGCTGATGAGCCTTGGGCCATGTGGTTAGACTCCTGTGAAAGCACACATGTTGATAGTCGCTATGACATTTTAGTCTGGCAGCCCAGCATTACGTTAACCACTTCTGGTGATATCACTTGTATCAAAAATGAACTCGATAACAGCCACTATCAAAGTCATGATGACCCTTTATTACTGCTAAAGCAGCAACAGAAACGCTGTTTTGAGCACATTGATATTGCCCGATGTGAGCTTCCTTTTAAAGGTGGTGCAGTGGGCTACTTTGCTTACGATTTAGGTAAACGCTTTGAAGTGATCAAACAGCAAACTCGCCAAGATATTGCGATCCCAGAAATGGCCATTGGTATCTATCAACATGCGATTATTTTTGATCGAAAATTACAACAATGCTGGCTGTTATGTGTTGATGAACAAAGAGCGTCATTTATTGATTTTTTTAATCATGCGCTAAAACAAAAAACACTTGAGACAGCACAAAGTATTGCAGCAGAAATAGACGCTACAGCGGCTTTCAAATTAACTACGCCTTGGCGATCAAATATGCCACAGGCACAATATCGCGAAAAATTTAAGCGAGTGCATGACTATTTACTGTCAGGCGATTGTTACCAAATTAACTTAGCACAACGTTTTAGCGCGCAATACAGTGGTAGTGAATACCAAGCTTATTGCGCTTTAAGAGAAGAAAACAAAGCGCCTTTTTCCGCTTTTTTACGCTTTGAAAATAGCACTATTTTAAGTATTTCACCCGAACGTTTTTTACAAAAAGTCGATAACAAAATACAAAGTAAGCCCATTAAAGGTACACGACCACGAAGTAGCGAGCCCGCAATAGACCAAGCCAACGCAGATGAATTACAACAGGCGACGAAAGACAGAGCAGAAAACTTGATGATCGTTGACTTGCTGCGTAACGACATAAGTCGCGTATGTATACCCGGTTCGGTAACCGTACCAGCATTATTTGCCATTGAGAGTTTTCCAGCGGTTCACCACTTAGTCAGTACCGTTGAAGGTGAAATCGCGTCACAATACGATGGCAGCGATTTATTACGTGCGGCATTTCCTGGCGGCTCAATTACCGGCGCGCCAAAAATTAGAGCCATGGACATCATAGAAGAATTAGAACCGAATCAGCGTAGTGTCTATTGTGGCTCTATAGGTTACTTATCTGCTTGCGGTAATATGGATACTAGTATCACCATTCGTACCTTGGTATGTCATGAGCAGCAGATCCACTGTTGGGCGGGTGGCGGCCTCGTTGCTGATTCAAACGTTGACAGCGAGTATCAAGAAACTTACGATAAAGTTAATAAGATATTACCGGTACTAAGCAAGCTAAACACAAGGTAAATTTAACGATATTAATCGTTTAACAAATGTTTGATTGCCGCGTTATTTCACCATAACCTTTGAAGGTATGTATGACTAAAGAAGAATTTATACAGCGCTTTCAAATGCGACCCTTACCGGCTTCTGTACATAAGTTTCGTTATCAGCAGCAACTTAAAAGTGCTGCCGTATTGATCCCCATTATCAGCCATCAAAATCAGCTTGAAGTTTTGTTAACTAAGCGGGCCAATCACCTTATTCATCACCCCGGGCAAATCAGTTTCCCGGGCGGTAAGGTCGAGCCTTTTGATCGTGATTTGACTGCCACAGCCTTGCGTGAGACTGAAGAAGAAATTGGCTTGCAAGCGACTTTTATCGATGTACTTGGTCAACTTAACCCTTACCAAACCATTTCAGGCTATGAAGTAACCCCGATTGTCGCTATCGTGTCTAATAGTGAGGATTATCAAATTGACAGAAACGAAGTTGCTGAAGTATTTCATGTACCGCTAACACATTTCTTACAACGTCAACATCATATTCAAGTACCGGTTTATCACCATGGTAAACGACACAACATTCATTTTATGCCCTATCAACAGTATAATATATGGGGAGCGACCGCCGCGATGTTGCATGATTTGAGCGTATTATTAAATTAAATGATGCCCTAGCGAGTTACTCACTATAATGATAGCAAAGGAAGTGATATTTTGTTTTGCATGCTGAAAGCTTTCAGCTACAATTACCGAACAAAATTTTACCTTCACCTATATTTAACAGTATATATTCAGGTTTTCTTATGATTAGTGTATTTGATATGTTTTCAATTGGAATTGGTCCTTCCAGTTCTCACACCGTTGGCCCAATGAAAGCTGCAAAGTTATTTGTTGAGAACCTTATAGCCGAGGGTAAATTAGCCAACACTGATCGCGTAAAATGTGAACTATTTGGCTCACTAGGGCAAACAGGAATAGGTCATGGCACAGGTAAAGCCGTGATATTAGGCTTAACCGGGCAAAGCCCAGAAACCATCCCCGTAGATTCAATTGAATCTACGTTAGCAGAGGTTGTAGCCAGCGAAAAAATCAACCTTAACATGCAGCATGTTATTGCTTTCCCTAAATCAAACGCGATTATATATCATCGTCGAAAAACCCTGCCAGCACATGCTAATGCGATGACATTATTTGCTTATTCAGGCGACATGGTGATCTTCGAAGAAACTTATTATTCGATAGGTGGTGGGTTTATTGTTAAAGATTGTGATTTTGAAAAAGAAAAAGATAAAGCATTATCGACCCATGCCAATATTGATCGACCTCACCGCTTCAGTAGTGCTGACGAGTTATTGCAAATAGCCAATGAAAAAGGCTTAAGCATAAGTCGTATCATGATGGATAACGAGAAGTGTTTGCAAGATGAAACGCATATACGTTCTGGCTTATTAGATATCTGGGAAGCGATGAAAGCCAGTATTGCTCGCGGCATAGTCACCGAAGGTATATTACCCGGTGGTTTGAAAGTCACTCGCAGAGCACCCGCTTTACATCGAGCACTATCGGTTGAAAAGAATAACGACCCGCTTTCAGCGATGGACTGGGTTAACTTATTCGCCTTAGCAGTAAATGAAGAGAACGCTGCGGGTAGCCGAGTCGTAACGGCGCCAACCAATGGCGCGGCAGGTATATTACCTGCTGTTCTCTCTTATTATGATAAGTTTATTAAACCTGTGGGTGAAGAAGATTGTGTTCGCTACTTATTAACCGCCGCAGCTATTGGTATTTTATATAAAACCAATGCGACTATCTCTGGTGCTGAAGGTGGTTGTCAAGCTGAAGTTGGTGTCGCCTGCTCAATGGCCGCCGGTGCATTAACTGAAATTATGGGTGGCTCACCGGTACAAGTAGAAAATGCGGCTGAAATTGGCATGGAACATAATTTAGGTCTTACTTGTGACCCTGTAGGTGGCTTAGTGCAAGTACCTTGTATTGAACGTAATGCCATGGGTTCAGTTAAAGCGATTAATGCCTCACGTTTAGCGCTGCGCGGTACTGGCAAACAAAAGGTGTCATTAGATAAGGTTATTAAAACCATGTGGGATACCGGTAATGACATGAAGACAAAATATAAAGAAACTTCTCGTGGCGGCTTAGCGGTTAACATTATAGAGTGTTAATAGAGTCCTAGAGTAAACCTTGTAACAGCAAAAAGCCGTATGATATTCATACGGCTTTTTATTATCAGTAGATTAATAAATCATAAAGGAAATTAACGTACGGGTAACTTAATGTTGGCGAACATTTCATCTATTTCAGCATTGTTTTTCAATAAAATTGCGCGAGTGACTAAATCACGATTAAGGTGCGGAGCAAAGCGCTCAATAAAGTCAAACATATAACCACGTAAGAAGGTACCGCGTCTAAAGCCTATCTTAGTTGTACTTGGGCTAAATAAATGACTCGCATCAATAGTAACCAGATCATTATCAATCTTTGGATCCATCGCCATCGTCGCAATAACGCCAACACCGACACCTAATCGTACGTAGGTTTTAATCACATCCGCATCTGTCGCCGTAAAGGCAATTTTAGGTTCAACGCCAACTTGACTAAAGGCCGCGTCTAATTCCGAGCGCCCAGTAAAACCAAACACGTAGGTAACCAAAGAATATTTAGCAATATCTTCAATGGTGATATTTTGTTTACTTGCCAAAGGGTGATCGGCTTTAACAATAATACTGCGATTCCAATGGTAACAAGGCAACATCACTAAATCGTTGTACAAGTGCAATGACTCAGTTGCAATAGCAAAGTCAGCTTCCCCCTTACTCGACGCATCACTAATTTGTGCAGGGGTGCCTTGATACATATGCAATGAAACTTTTGAATACTTCTTCATAAAGCCTTGAATAACTTCCGGCAAGGCATAGCGTGCTTGAGTATGCGTCGTGGCAATACGTAATTTACCTTCATCAGGTTGTGTGTGCTCACGCGCAACGGCTTTAATGGCTTCAACCTTTGATAATATCTCTGTCGCTATATTAATCACTTCATTACCCGCAGAGGTAACATGGGTTAAGTGCTTACCGCTACGGCCAAATATTTGAATGCCCAGTTCATCTTCCAACATACGCACTTGTTTACTAATACCCGGTTGAGAGGTAAAAAGGCTTTCAGCTGTGGCGGAAACATTTAAGTTATTATTTAAGACTTCGACGATATAGCGGAGTTGTTGCAGCTTCATAATTATAATTCAGAGATTTCTTATTCGAAAAATATATACTTAAATGCACATTTATTCCATATTATTTTTAACTTATGGCCAAATAATCGACAAATCACCAATTTAAACCATAAATTTAATCATAGAAATATCAGCGCTGGCGATATCAGAACTGCTATTTATAGCAAAATAGCGAAAAGAAACTGCTTTATCCTTTGCTTCATCGGACAATTTTTGTAGACTGCTATATAAGTAATTTATATTTTTCATAATAGAGAATTAAACATGGGCATTATCATCGCTTTAATTATCGCTTTAATTATCATTGTCGTGGTAGTGAATGCAATACAACAGCATAAAGAAAAATTAGAACAAGAAAAACGTGCTAAGGCAGCAAAACAAAAAGCTATAATCGATGAAACAGAAGAGTTGCTTTTAAGCTTAGCGAACTTGCCAAGTAATCCAAATTTAGTAAAAATACTCAATAATCGTAGTTTGAATGCAGCAAAAACGATGGCAAAGATATTGCCAGATAACAAAGCATTAACGAAACGTGTGCAAGAAATGGATGCCCGCGTTAATGCCAGTAACGATAACAGTAATCAAGCAGCACCAGAGCAGGTTTTTACTTTACCTGACAACGAACAGCATTTAGTCGGTATTTTGCAATGTATAAAAAAATTGCGCGTAACATTAAAATCAGAACAAACTAAAGGTAATCTAGATGCCCAAACCTTTACCCAAGAAGATCATAAATTATCGGCTATGCAGCTAAAGATTGGTGTAGAGAGTTTACAAAAACGGGGCATGATGGCTTATCAAAAAGAAATGCTAGGCTCTGCCAGACAATATTTAGAAAAAGCCTTGCAAACCATATCAGAAAGCCCTGTTCAAACCGAGTATTGTACAAGTAAGCGTGAAGAAATTGAAAATGTGCTAGAAGATATTACTTCTTCGTTGAAAAACACTAATGCGAAAGACGCAGCTAAAAAAGCGAAAGCTGAAGAAGACGATTTAGATTTATTATTTCAACCAAAGAAAAAATGGTAGTCTAATATCAGCATAATAAACCAGCAGCAATGCTGGTTTTTATTTTCAAGCCAATGAAAACATCAAAAAATCACATACCCTATATTTCTCTGCCGTCATTTTTACGCCGCGTATTAAAATCTTCCGCACTAAAAAAGCTCATTCTCGAACAAGGCTGTGAGCTTAACCGTATTGGTCGTTCTCGTCACTGGCAATTAAGAGCCAGCTTTGAACAACTAGAAGCAACTATAAGTGCAATAGAAGCCAATGAAGAGCCAAGTTGGCAGTGGTTGGTGGCACACCTGTCCAAACAACGTAGAGATATAGACTTTGACAACTTGATAAGCATTGCTGAAAAAAAACCGGGTATAACCCTTTCTGAGTTAATGCTACGTACTGATTGCACCATAGCACAAGCCCGAAAAGTAATAGATAAAATAGAGTTTGATGATTAGCGCACGTTTGAAAAGCGATGATTATTGAAATTGCGTTTGCACAGGTTTTTGAGTTGAATTGAAAAAGGTTATTTTAACCCTGATTAAAAAAAGCGCTCATTGAGCGCTTTTTTTATCTCAGCTAAGTTATGCTGACTTCTTTTCTTTCGGTTTTGCTTTTGGTTTAGCTTTAGCCTTAGCTTTTGGCGCTTTTTTCTTCGCTAATTCTTCAACCCATTTACCTTCAACATATTTAGCATTCCAGCCAGTCGCTTTACCTTCAACTTCAGTCATCACGTACTGTGACTTAGTTTTTCGACTATAGCGTACAACTGCTAAATTACCGTCAGGATCTTGCGTTGGTGCATCAGCAAGGTAATAGAACTTTTCTGAAATTCTATCGCGAAAACGCGCTAACTCTGCCACTTTAGGTGCACGTGTTTCACGTGATCTTGGAAAGGTATTCGCCGCTAAGAAAATACCTGCTGCACCATCTCGTAGCACAAAATGCGCTTCAGACTTTTCACATGGCAATTCAGGTAATTGTACAGGGTCTTCTTTTGGCGGCGCAGCTTCACCGCTGGCAAGTAGCTTACGGGTATTTTTACATTCGCTATTCGTACAATCAAAATACTTACCAAAACGACCAGATTTAAGCTCCATTTCAGCTTCACAACGGTCACATTCTAAAATAGGACCATCGTAGCCTTTAAGCTTAAACTCACCTTTTTCTAACTCTAAACCATCGCAAACGGGGTTATTACCGCAAACATGCAACTTGCGTGTTTCATCGATCAGGTAACTGTCCATGGCGGTGCCACACTTTTTACAGCGGTGCATAGCACGTAACGCTTCAGTTTCTTGATCTTCAGCTAAAACGCTAACGGCTTCTTCACCGGGCGTTAAGTTCATAGTCGTTGTACAGCGCTCTTTTGGCGGTAATGCATAACCTGAACAACCTAAAAATACGCCAGTTGAACCAGTTCTTATGCCCATTTTACGACCACAAGTTGGGCAATCAATATCGGTAACAATTGGTTCATTATTGCGCATACCCCCTTCATCAGAAGGCTTATCTGCAAGTTCTAACTGCTGAGTAAAGTTTTTATAGAAATCGTTTAATACGTCTTTCCAGTTACTTTTCCCTTCAGCAACTTCATCCAATTCCTGTTCCATATTGGCAGTGAAGTCGTAATTCATTAGCTTTTGAAAGCTGCCTGATAAGCTATCAGTAACGATTTCACCCATTTTTTCGGCATAAAAACGTTTTTTATCTAAACGCACATAACCGCGATCTTGAATCGTTGAAATAATTGAAGCATACGTTGATGGTCGGCCAATTGAGCGTTTTTCAAGTTCTTTTACTAATGATGCCTCACCAAAGCGAGCCGGTGGCTTAGTAAAATGTTGTGCCGGATTCAACTGCTGAAGAGTTAACACCTCACCCACGGCTAAATCAGGTAAATGCTTATCGTCACCTTTTGATAATTGCGGATGAACACGCGTCCAACCATCAAACTGCATAACACGCCCTTTAGCTTTTAAATCAAAGCCTGAAGCATCAACGGTAATTGTGCTTACGGTGTAACGTGCCGCGGTCATTTGACAAGCAACAAATTGACGCCAAATTAATTCATATAATTTTTTCGCATCAGCATCAACATCAGTGATAAAAGCCGCTTCAAGTTTAACATTTGATGGACGAATCGCCTCATGCGCCTCTTGAGCATTACCTTTGCTGCTATAAACCTTCGCGTTTTCTGGTAAGTAATTGTCACCAAAACTTTCACTAATATAGGTACGACAAGTTTCAACCGCATCTTTACTTAGATTAGTTGAGTCTGTACGCATATAGGTAATATGACCGGCTTCATATAAACGTTGAGCAAGCCCCATTGTACGTTTAACACCAAAGCCTAACTTTGTGCTAGCTGCTTGTTGTAACGTTGAAGTAATAAACGGTGCTGACGGCGTACTTTTCGAAGGTTTATCTTCACGCTTACTGACCGTATAGGTCGACGATTCTAAAACAGCTAAGGCTTTATTGGTATCCGCTTCATTAGTTGGCTTAAACGCTTTACCCTTTTCATGAGTAACGTCTAGCGTAAAATCGCCACCGGCAGACGTTTGTGTGTCAGCACTGACTTCCCAATATTCTTTCGGATCAAAGGCTTTGATTTCACGTTCTTTTTCAACAACGAGCTTAACGGCAACAGACTGCACTCGACCCGCTGACAAGCCACGAGCTACTTTCTTCCATAGCAATGGGCTAACCATAAAGCCCACCACGCGATCAAGAAAACGTCGTGCTTGTTGCGCATTTACGCCTGGCATACTCAATTCACCGGGTGCAGAGAAAGCCTGTTGAATGGCATTTTCAGTGATTTCATTGAAAACAACACGTTTAAATTTCGCGTCGTCGCCACCGATGATCTCTTTTAAGTGCCATGCTATCGCCTCACCCTCTCTATCCAAATCGGTTGCGAGATAGATGGTGTCAGCAGTACTGGCAAGTTTGATTAATTCATCAACAACTTTTTCTTTGCCTGCCAATATTTGATAATTGGCTTCCCAATCATTCTCTGGGTCAATACCCATACGATTAACCAGTGCAAGTTTATCACGCTTAGCTTTATATTTAGCTTTTGCTGCAGGCGTCATTTTACGCACTTCTGCTGGAGATTTGGCCGCTACTTTTTTACCGGTGCTACTATGCGGCAGATCACGTACATGACCCACACTCGATTTAACAATAAAATCTTTACCAAGGTACTTGTTAATTGTTTTCGCTTTGGCAGGCGATTCCACAATTACCAGAGATTTTGCCATATTATTTTATATTCCTACTAAGCTGACTAATGTCAGTTTCGCCACAGCTATTACATTGAATTGCTTCATATTGCGCGAGCAAAATATTAAGTAAAAAATTGCATTCATGAATAAGGCTGAGACGTAAAATTAAATTTGAGACTAAAATTACTATTAGATATATCTGTAAATTAGCAAGCTGACAAGCAAAAAATTTTTATATATGTGCCTTTTTACAACTTTTAGCTATAATGATACGAATTTTTCGGCGCCATCATAATAGACTTTATGGTAAAACTTAAGGGCTGAGACCGAAATAACTTAAGTTTTTCACTCGTAACAACATTTTTCACCATCACTCCAGGTAGTTTGCGTTCATTTAAGTGAATTTCAATACCTTTTAATAGGAAGAGAATAAACATGACAACTTCATGGTCTGCATTTCAAAATAAAATTAACCAATGTTTGTGTCCACCAGGTAACGGAGTATTTACCGTTAATACAGCGAAGGAGCGCAAAGAGCGCTTACATAACGCGTTATTTGGCCAATCTGACAACATTGAAGCCCTATGGCAGGAAAGTGTCGAAAAGCTACCAGAATCGACTAATGCCGTCATGCTTGGTATCGCTTCAGACTGTGGCGGTGGTATTTTACGCGGCGCTAATTGGGGACCACTATTTGTTCGCTCGACATTATTAGAGCAATACCCGGATTTAAATGTTTTTGATTTAGGTGATGTACGAGTTATTCCGCATTTATTACATGATAAGTACCTAAATGAAGCAACATTGGCTAATTGTCGTCGCGCGCTTTACCAAGATGAAAACAGCCCTTTCGCGGTTAGCCCTTTAACGATAACGGAAGACATACTCCACGACTTTTATGCTGAGTTCCCCAATAAAGGCATTTTTGGTATTGGTGGTGATCATTCCGTCAGTTACCCGCTAACAAAGGCCTATTTACAAGCGAAGAAAAAGCAAGGTGTGCGTGCCGCTATCGTGCATTTTGACGCCCATACCGACTTATTGGTGGAACGTTTAGGTATCGATTTATGCTTCGGTTCTTGGTGCACACATATTTTAGATGATTTAACCGATCGACGTGATTTGATTCAAGTCGGTATTCGCTCAAGTGGTAAACCTAAATCACATTGGGAAAGTACTTTTGGTGTTAAACAGCATTGGGCTCATGAAGTTAAAGAGCAAGGCGTTGAAGCGATTATTGAAAAGATCATTAGCCAATTAAAAGCTGATAATATTGATGAAGTTTATGTCAGTTTTGATATTGACGCACTCGACGAAACTTATGCTTCGGCAACAGGTACGCCGGAGCCTGACGGTTTGTCTCCAGATCAAGCAATGCAAATACTACGCGCAGTTGCAGCTCAATGCCCGATTACTGGCGCCGACATGATGGAAATAGCGCCATTTACTGATAGTACAGGTTTAGGAGCAGTTAGTCGTGATAGAACACTAGCGGCTGGCGCTGAAATTTCAGCCTTCTTAATTGAAGAAATGAATAAGTAATATCGTGTAGTATTACCACTATCTAAGACCTTATTAAATATTTCACCTAAATGACATTAACTGTTGTGAAAATAATAAACAAAAAAGCCGCTCAATGAGCGGCTTTTTGATGCTTGTATCAAACTAAATTACTGAATGACGATATTCACATTACTAAATACGGTTGTTAGACCCAGTGGTGTTGTAACACTAATTTCTAATACACCGCTTTTAGGGTCTGCTTCACCTTTAATAGCAACACCGTATGAACTCCCGCCATTGCTGCCATCACTTGGCCAAGTAAAGCTGCTTGTACCTACAACAGAGCCAACACTGGAGGTAAATGCAACAATAGTACCTGCTGGCATTGGTTGGTTATGCAAATCAGCAATAATAATACTTACCGAACCCGTACTTTCTCCTGCAATATATAACGTTGTATCTGAAGGGTCAAAGTTTGGTGACGTAGAAACAATCGCATCATTCGTACCCGTTAAGGTAATGAAAGGTGAATTACCAGACATTATAATGACAGTTGAGCCCCGAACGTTGGTTGAGACTTTTTCACTTTTCTTCGTTGGATCTGGCTCATCATCAGGGTTTGCGCAATGTTGATTAACGGTTTGTGTTCCAGGGTCAGTTACATCATTAAACCCACACAATACACCGTTATAAACAGCATCTTGCACGTCAAAAACACCATTACTGTTAAAATCTACAAACTCTTCGAGTTCACCACCGACTTCAGTACCTGCGTTAGTTTCTTCAGGGTTATAAAAACCGTCTTCATTGTGATCAACAAAAGCTTCTTTTAAATCATAAGGTACATCACTGACATTTAACCCCAAAAATAGCGCATATTCACTTTCATCAAAACGACCGTTGCCATTTTTATCAGGAAATGATTCTTCGCCAATCGCTGTTGCTAAAATCGATGCACGACCACCGTACTCTTGACCTAAGTAGTTTTTATTATTACTTAATGGCTCGCGAGCACAAAAGATTGCGGGGTTAGCGTCATCCGCTAATGTACAAAAATCACGGGTTAATAATTTACCCGCCGGACGAGGGCTTTGACTACGCCACATGACACTACAAACACCGTTATCTGTCGTACACGATGCTTCAATTGAGCCACCTTCTGTAGTAAAGTTGACTGCTGTACCATCAGGAACAGGGTTATTAAATGCATCAGCCATACGAACCGTCACTGGCACTTCAATGCCATCGGTGTTCCAAGCTTCTGGATTTGCTTCACCACGTGCAAGACTAAAACTGTCTTGATCGGGTAAGCCTGTTGAAACCACAAGCAAGCTAGATTGTGTGAAAACAATCTCTCCACCTAATGTTTCAGTCGAAGCGATGACGCGAATAGTTGTTGGTACCGTACCTGAGTTTACAACGGTCTGTACTATCCCTTGTGCGTTGGTCGTTGCCTGAACTTGGCTTAGCACAATACCACCAACATTAGTATTTAAAGAGAAGTTTACAATCCGGTTATTATATGGATTACCATCTGTATCTTTAACTTTAAAAATAACCGTTGAGCTTTCTGAGCCACTAACAATACCCGCGCCTAATATACTGATATTTTCAGGGCTCGCTGAAACAAATTCTATGCTGCCAATGTCTGCCGCTAAAACGTTAATAGATGCTGATGCTGATAATGCAATACCACCTGCATTCGCCGTTACGTTGATTGGATCATCACCCGTACAGCCTGTTGCCAAATATGTACTGGTTGCAATACCATTTGCTGTTGTTATCGGGCTGCTAAGTGTAGCAAGTGACTGTGTCACACATGAAGATGAAAAATTAACATCTACAGGTTCAGTAAATAAATTACCTTGGTCGTCAATGATAGACACTGAGATAACACTCGTACCACCTGCTGAAATTTGCGCTAAACTGACTTCAGCAATTTTTTCAACAAATGGTGTGCCACTGCCCATTGAAACACTTGAAGAACCAACAACAAGCAAGGTTTGCCCTGACTCACCACTGGTAATAGAAGCTGTAATAGTACCAGCACCCAAATTATCACCTGCAAATATATCAACAAAAGCTCGGTTGTTTTCATCTGTTATTGCAGAGGCAATTGGGATATCGCCAACGCTAGAAACAAATTCAACGATAAGAGGAGAAGTAATACCGTTAATTGTTGCTATGATGCGGCCCGGCTGTGAAGCCGTTATTGTATTGGTTGAGTTACCTTCACTATCAACTAAAGTAACACTGATATTAATATCACCAACAACACCAATATCATCACCTTGTGTAGAAAAACCTAAAGGCGTTATTGAGCTTTCACCAGATGAAATAGATGCTGAAATTTCACTTGCGCCGCGAACGCTACCTGCGGTGAGCGTTATTGTTGCAACACCGCTATCATTCGTAAGCGCTGTACCAGAACTAGGAGAAAACGCACCGAGATCAGTGGTAAAAGTCACCGCTCTACCAACAACAGCTGTTGTACCTTGCATTACAGTCGCCGTAACGGTAACAGGCTCTGCACCAGTGACTGTTGTGTTCGAAATAGCTAAAGCAAGCGTTATAGCGTCTGGTGTACTACCTTCGCCACCATCAGGGGTTTCATCAAACCCACCACTACTGCCTCCGCAACCAATTAATGTTGCAAACAGTAAAATAAAACTAAAGCGTTGAAGTAGCGCCATAAAAAGCATCTCCCTGGTAATTTTTTTCATCAACTTCTCTCATCTTAACCGAATTTTTCTAAAAAGGTCAGTGATTAACAAAAAAAACACAATTTGATTGATAACTGTCGCTTTTTCAGCAAGATAATTAAGTCGATGTGCCGTAATTAAAATGGCTATCCATTCAGTTAACGTCTTATGGTCAGTGCTACGACGCTATTGAAATTGTAAATAAAATGTCCTTTTATATCGTCATTGTAATAACCGCTTATTAAAAATTGCCCTTATTCTCCTGCGAGTCATGAGTTTTATCCGCTTTATCGTCATCAATAGAAAAATAAAAAATGGCAAAATAATATTTAAAAATCACGGTTCCTTGGCTTTTAATCATTTGATTTCTGCAGCTTGCAACAACATAATAAGCAATCGTTCAATAAAACTAGAATAATATGACTGAAAAGAAACAAGCAAGTTTAACCACTAGAATTGTTACTGGCATGGTGGCAGGTATCCTCGTTGGCACAATTTTACAATGGTTAATGCCCGATGGCTCTGACGCGGTAATTCCTTTATATCTATTTGACCTCTCATTACGAGGCTTCTTAGTTGACGGAATTTTTGAAGTAGGTGGACAAATATTTATTTCTAGTTTGCAAATGCTCGTTGTACCACTAGTGTTTGTTTCCTTAATTTGTGGCACCTGTTCTTTAAAAGACACCACTAAACTGGGTCGCATTGGTGGTAAAGCCATTGGCCTATACTTATTAACAACCGCTATCGCCATTAGTTTTGCCATGACCCTAGCCTTATTGATTAGCCCGGGTGAAGGGGTAAACATGGTTGCTGGTACAACGTTTACAAGTCGTGAAGCACCGTCACTTGCACAAGTGATTATTGGTATGTTCCCCAGTAACCCTTTTGCAGCTTTCGCTAACGGAAATATGCTACAAGTGATTATTTTTGCATTACTTTTTGGTATTGCTATCGCGCTTTCAGGCAAAGCTGGAGAGCGTATTGCTTCGTTATTTGAAGACATGAGCACAGTCATTATGCGCCTTGTTACTATATTAATGAACATTGCACCTTACGGCGTATTTTGTTTATTAGCAGGGCTGTTTACCGACGTGTCATTAAGCACATTTGGTAATTTATTAAAGTACTTTTTTGTCGTTGTGTTTGCCTTACTCCTACACGCATTTGTAACCTATCCTGTTTTACTTAAGTTATTAACTGGCTTAAATCCATTAACCTTTTTAAAGAAAATGCGTGATACCGCCATTTTTGCATTTTCTACTTCTAGTAGTAATGCCACATTACCTATCACCCTTGAAACCACAACAAAAAAAATGGGTGTTAAAAACTCTATAGCCTCATTTACCGTACCATTAGGCGCGACCATTAATATGGACGGCACAGCCATTATGCAGGGTGTTGCTACGGTGTTTATCGCACAAGTTTTTAGCCAAGACTTAACATTTAGTCAATATCTTATGGTGATACTAACAGCCACACTCGCTTCCATAGGTACCGCTGGTGTACCAGGCGTTGGCTTAATTATGTTAGCTATGGTGCTAGAGCAAGTTGGTTTGCCAGTAGAAGGTATTGCATTAATTATTGGTGTCGATCGTTTATTAGACATGACCCGCACGGCAGTGAACGTTACTGGCGATAGTATGGTGACCGTTATTGTCGGTAAATCAGAAGATCAGTTCGACGAAGAAGTATTTAATAACCCTGATGCAGGTAAAAACATTGAAGAGATCGACTTTCATCATTTAGATAAAAGCTAATGCTTTTCATAATAGCTTAGTTTCTAGATGAAACTAACAGCAACAAAAAAGGCGCTTACTAGCGCCTTTTTTATTAATAACATAGTGATAACTTGGTTTAACTAGCCGGTAATTAACGGCTCAAAACCTTTAACTAAATCATCAATCGCTTTCATTTGTGCTAAGTAAGGTTCAAGTTTATCTAGCGGTAATGCACATGGTCCATCACATTTTGCCGTTAACGGATCAGGGTGAGATTCAATAAACAAACCGGCAATACCCACAGCCATACCACTACGTGCTAACTGTGCGGCTTTAGCGCGACGTCCATCGGCAGAATCCGCTCGCCCCCCCGGCTGTTGTAATGCATGAGTGGCATCAAATATCACCGGCGCATAATCCTTCATTTCGTCCATCGCTAACATGTCGACAATCAAATTATTATAGCCAAAGCAGCTACCACGCTCACAAAGTATAATATCTTCATTACCTGCTTCAGCAAATTTATTGATGATATGACGCATTTCATGGGCAGCAAGAAACTGAGGTTTTTTAACGTTAATAATTGCCCCGGTTTTTGCCATGGCAACCACTAAGTCGGTTTGACGGGCAAGAAACGCTGGCAACTGAATAATATCAGCCACTTCCGCAACCGGTGCGGCTTGATATGGTTCATGAACGTCAGTAATGATCGGCACATTAAAGGTCGATTTTATTTCTTGAAAAATCTTTAAACCTTCATCCAAACCAGGGCCACGATATGAGCTAACTGACGAACGGTTAGCTTTATCAAACGAGGCTTTAAATACGTAAGGAATATTGAGTTTTTGAGTTACTTCAACATAACGCTCAGCGATGGTCATCGCTAAATCGCGAGACTCAAGTACATTCATACCACCAAATAACACAAAAGGTTTATCGTTTGCGATTTCAATATCGCCAAGTGAAATTAATTGCTTTGTCATAATATTTCCAAATTTGTCTTTAGGTATTGCTCTAACTACCTACAATTCTTAATAACTGCCCACACAACCATGCCATATATGTGCCTAACGCATAACCAAACACAGCTAATAAAACACCAACTGGGGCAAGTGAAGGATGGAATGCTGAAGCAATAACCGGTGCCGATGCTGCGCCACCAATATTAGCTTTACTACCCACCGCTAAATAAAATACCGGGGCTTTAATAAACTTACCTACAGCAAACAACAATATGACGTGTACTGCCATCCATATTAAGCCAATCACCATATATTTAGGCGCTTCAACAATTTGCGTAATATCCATATGCAAACCAATTGTTGCCACTAAAACATAGAGAAAACTACTACCTATTTTAGAAGCGCCTACCGTCTCTAGCTTTCTGACCTTGGTAAATGAAAGCGTTAAACCAATCGTGGTTACTAAAACAATGATCCAAAATAATTTACTGTGTAAGCTAAACTTCTTTAATTCAGGATAGTTGTTTTGGAAAAATGGGACTAGGTAATCGGCCGCTAAATGCGCCATACCTGCAGCCCCAAAACCAACTGCCAAAATTAGCATATAGTCTTTTAATTCAGGTTGTTTGGAGTTTGCTTTACTTTCGGCTTCTACTTTTTCGACTAAACGGTCAATACTTGAGGTATCGGCACCATTTTTAGCATCAATGCGCTTGTGATTCGCGGCCATATAAAGCAAGCAAGCCATCCAAAGATTAGCAACCACTATATCAACAGTCACCATGATGGTGAAAATTTTACCATCGGCGCCATAAATTTCTTTCATGGCGAGCATATTTGCGCCACCACCAATCCAACTTCCGGCAAGTGCGGCCATACCACGCCATACCGCATCAGGACCTGACACACCGATTAGCTCAGGCCAAATAGCTGAAACAATAAGTAGCGCTATAGGGCCACCAATAATCACGCCAACAGTACCAGTTAAAAACATAATAACAGCTTTACTGCCAAGGCCTGCAATCGCTTTTATATCAATACTTAAGGTTAATAAAACCAAACATGCCGGTAACAAATAATATTTTGCCACTTCATCAACTTGGCTAAGCTCAGAACTAACAATACCAAAAGTGTTTAGCAGTGATGGTAGTAGATAGCATAGCAGTAGTGCTGGCACATATTTATAAAATGAACGACATGCTGTGTTGTTACTATTGGAGGTATAAAATACTAACCCTAAAATTAGTGCTAAAATCCCTAGCACGGTAGCATCGTTAGTGATCAATGGCATGTTAGCCACTACTGAATCTTGCATTATTCATCCTTTTTATTTATACAATGTGTCATTATTTTTAGTCTTTATTTTTTACACATCGTTATTTAATACATAGTTCTTTAAATAAGTTCTTTAAATGAATTTTTTTGATTTTTATTAGTGCAATATCGTATCTGAAATTGAAATTTTATCTAGCTGGAGTTTTAATAGCTGTGCTGCTGGATCTTTAGGGCACTGTTCAACAAAGTATTGATAGTCATCATAGGCAACTTTGAAGCAATCAAGCTGATGCAGTAAAAAGCCACGATCACGACGTTCAAACGGATCATTGGGATTTAATGCCAGTAGCATATCAACACACTTTAAAGCGTTATCATAGGCTTGTTCACGTATAAAAGCGGCTTTAAGACTGGTGATATGTTCTAACACTAAACTTTCTTGCTTCATAATATCTAGCGTTACTTCAAACGGATCGCCTGATATTTCATTCATCCGCACATCAAGCTCCTGCCAGTTTAACGATTCACCGCTAACGGGATCGAAAATAATAGCGTAATGCTCATCACAGACAATTCTTAACATGGCTTTTTCAGGCACAAAAACGATATCAGCGCGACAATCACAGGCATTAGCCACATAAGCAATCAACACCGCCTTTAAGCTCGGAGAAATCAGTTTATGGGCTAACGCAGACGATAATTGATGTGAAATTACTGGCCAATTTTGCTGTTGTTTATCGATAAAGAGTTGATCAACAAACAAAGCATTAATTAAAACTTCAGCGCGCTCAACAGGCTCTTTAATTTCATCGGTTTCAGCTTGGCAATATGCCACCAAGTCATCCAACTCACTTTGGATATCGGTTGCTTTACCAAAAATATACTCTTCTACTAATAAAAAAGTGGGTAATAGTTCATTTTGTTCAGATTTAATTTCTGACAACAACAAATCGTTCATGAATACTCAATTAATATTTAATACTTTACTTTAGCGACTTACATGCCCGCTAAAAATACGGTTTCCTTGCTCATGGCGATACGAACAATTAACATTACCCATCCCATGGCACCTAAAAAACCAATAATTTGCATGGTACGGTTACGGGCTAATTTTAAGGTGTAATAACCGGTAAAAATATAGGCAACAACAGCAAATAACTTTTCAGCTAGCCATAATTGCTCAGCGGGATTTATCGCTAACTTAATCGATAAAACAATACCAAGGCCCAGCAATAAGGTATCGATAATATGTGGGGCAATTCTCAACCATTTCAATGTTAATTTTTCTGAATTAACTAAAGTTAAAGCAAAACGAAAAGTAAAAAGTAAAATACTGATCGCAGCAATGGTCATATGTAAGTGTTTCATGGTGAACTCCGTTTAGTTATTATTATTTGTTATCGGTTATTTATACTAAGTAACAAGCCCAAGTGACTCGATCGTTGTTGTTATAATCTTTTATAGTTTGGATATTGCTATACGCTAAATCTGCTAAAATAGTTTGTACAGCATGACTTTGTTCAAAACCATGCTCAATATACAAAAAACCACCAGAATTTAAAAAGCTAAGCGCATGGCGAGCAATTATTTTGATATCCGCTAGGCCATTATCAGATGCGACTAGTGCCGTTTTCGGTTCAAATTTAACATCACCTTCGTTTAGGTGGTGATCCTTTTCATCAATATACGGCGGATTGCTAACGATAACATCAAAGCGCTTATCTTTAACAATGTTACTAAACCAATCACTTTGATAAATATTTACCTGTGCGAGATTTAAGTTAAGCCCATTGCGCTTGGCAAGCGCTACCGCATCATCGCTATAGTCAACGGCGTCTATTTGCCATTGTGGTCTTTCTGATGCTAACGCTAACGCTATGGCGCCAGTGCCAGTGCCCAAATCTAAACAACTCAATTCAACACCTTGATGATGATTTAATACTTGTTCGACGAGTATTTCGGTATCTGGACGTGGAATTAATGTCGCGGGTGAAACCTGTAAAGACAAAGACCAGAATTCACGTGTTTGAACAATGTAGGCAATAGGTTCGCCCTGAACTCTACGTTGTATTAAAGCGGAAAACTGCTCGGTTTCACTCTCATTTAACTTATGCTCTGGCCAGGTTAATAAAAAGCTTCGCGGTTTGTTCAACACAAAACAAATTAAAATCTCGGTGTCTAATTTAGCACTATCTGAATAAGGCAACAAAAGTTGTTGGCCAAAAGTAACTAATTTGGCCACTGCCATCGATGATAACTGCTCAATTGATGGCAGTGGTTTTATAACAAAATCAGACACTAGTTTTGCTCAGCTAACTCTGCTAACAAATCAGCCTGACTTTCTTGCATAATAGGTTCGAGAACTAAGTGTAAATTACCTTCCATGATTTCGTTTAAACGATATAACGTCAGGTTTATACGATGATCACTCATGCGACCTTGCGGGAAATTATAGGTACGAATACGTTCAGAACGATCGCCACTCGCCACGAGATTACGACGAGAGGATTCCTCCGCACTGCGACGTTTTTCGTCTTCAGCTTGTTGTAAGCGTGCTTGCAATACTGACATCGCCTGGGCACGGTTTTTATGTTGCGAGCGCTGATCTTGACACTCAACCACGACACCTGACGGAATGTGAGTAATACGAATAGCTGAATCGGTTTTGTTAACATGTTGTCCACCAGCACCAGAAGCGCGGAAGGTATCAACTTTTAAATCAGCTTTATTGATTTCAATAGCCTGTGATTCAGGAATTTCAGGCATCACCACCACAGTACAAGCCGACGTATGCACACGCCCCTGTGATTCTGTTTCAGGAACACGTTGTACTCGGTGACCGCCAGACTCATATTTCATTTGGCCGTAAACACCAACACCATTGACTTTAGCTACAATTTCTTTAAAACCGCCCTGCTCACTTTCGTTAGAGTTCATTAACTCTATCTTCCAACCTTGTTTTTCAGCATAACGGCTGTACATACGGAATAAATCACCAGCAAAGATTGCGGCTTCATCACCGCCAGCACCGGCACGAATTTCAACGAAACAATTATTATCGTCTTTTGGGTCACGAGGCAATAACAAAATTTGCAACTCGCCGGTCATGTTCTCAACAGCTTTCTTAGCCGTTTTAAATTCTTCTTGCGCCATTTCGCGCATATCAGGATCATCATCCTTAAGCATTTCTTCAGCCGCTGCAAAATCGTTTTCAGCTTCTTGATAAGCATGAAAAGCAGAAGTCACCACTTCTAATTGTGAAAATTCTTTAGATAATGCTTGGAATTTTTCTTGATTCGAAATAGTTTCCGGATCAGACAATAACGCTTGTACTTCTTCAAAGCGTTCGACAAGTATCTCGAGTTTTTGGTAAACAGATTTATTCATTAAATGATCTTATATAGTCAATAATTGATGAATTACCCGCGCATTATATTCGACTAAGCGGATAATTAGCAGTAGTTTATAGCAAATGGAATAAATAATTACTTAGAGAGCGCGAAGTAAGCGCTAGAAAATTAGCGATTTATCATAGTAGATTGATGCTAAGCAGCTAGATCGAAGCAATTGATGTTGCGTAAGCAAGTATTTAAGCTTTCATTGCTAAAAGTATTGCTATTGGAGAAAGCTATTCTTGATGGTCAATATCGAATATATCACGCAAATACACCAGGCGATCTAACTTACCACCTTGTGCCGCTGATTGAATGGCACTGGTAGGTGCATGCATAAATTTATTGGTCAATTTAGTAGCAAGCTCTGCCACAACCGCTTCAGGATTTTTATTTGCCGCTAATTGCTGCATGGCTTTTTCCAGTAACTGATCACGATTGTCTAAACACTGTTTACGATACGAAATCACCGTGTCCTGAGTATTTAAACCTCGTAGCCATGACATAAAACTAGATGATTGTTCAGAAACAATGCCTTCGGCTATTACCGCTTCTTTACGACGATTATCTAAGTTTTTTGCAATAATGCTTTGCAAATCATCAACGGTGTAGAGAAATACATCTTCCAGATCTGAAACTTGCTCTTCAATATCACGTGGAACCGCCAAATCAACCATAAACATCGGGCGATGTTTTCTTTTTGTTAAGGCTTTTTCCACCATGCCCTTACCGATAATTGGCAAGGTACTAGCAGTAGAACTGATCACGATATCGGCACTGGCCATCATATCCGGAATTTGCGCTAGGGTGATAACATCAGCGCCAAATTGCTTAGCCATATTTTCAGCACGACTTATTGTTCGGTTAGCCACAGTAATATGGCCGACATTATTCTCGTATAAATGTTTAGCCACTAACTCTATGGTTTCACCAGCGCCAACAAGCAGCACGCGAGCTTTATCTAAACTGGCAAAAATATGTTTAGCAAGATTAACGGCGGCAAAAGCAACAGAAACCGCGCTAGCACCAATTTCAGTATCAGTACGAACTTGCTTTGCTACGCCAAAAGTGCGCTGAAAAAGTCGATCCATTACTAAGGCCATAGAACCAGCAGCTTTAGCTTGGTTATAGGCTTGTTTCATTTGCCCTAAAATTTGTGGTTCGCCTAATACCAGTGAATCTAAACCACAAGCAACACGCATCATGTGATTAACTGCTTGTTGGTCTTGATGCCAATATAAACTCGGGGTAATAATTGATGCGGGTACATTATGGTGTTGCTCTAACCAGCGTACTAAGCGCTCTTGGGTTATTGCGACATCGCCATCTTGTACTAGATATAATTCGGTTCGATTACAGGTAGATAAAATAGCAGCTTCTTTACAATCAACAGAATCTAGTAATTCTTGCAATGCCACACTCAAGTTATCAGGGTTAAATGATATTTTTTCCCTAACAGCAACCGGTGCGGTTTTATGATTGATACCTACTGCAACTATCGACATACGAATATATGAGTCCAAAAAATTTTAATGGCAGGTAAAATCTGCTGCGAATAATGAATCATCTAAAGGCTAATGATACGCGAGTAATGATTAATTGACCTTATTATCCGTCAGACATTGAAAAAAACCTATGATCTGTGACAAAAAATCGCGATAATTTTACGAAAGTTCAGATTAAATTGAAAGCATGTAATGAATGATTGACCATAAGTTTTCATTATTTGATATTATTTTTATTTATGAAGCTAAATTTTCTAATTCAGTTACCCAGGAATATAATGTATAGCAAGCGCCCCATTATTTTATTTTTTGTCGTTATATTAGCTGCTTGTAGTAGCATCAACGACAGGCCGGTAGCAGAGCTAAAAGCACAACAAAGTGTTGATAGCCGCAATAAACAATTAACCCAGCTTAACCATTGGACCATCGCGGGAAAAATAGCCTTCATCAATAACCAAGAACGACAAAGTGCGACGCTGCACTGGCAAAAAAATGACAGTGAAAAAACAGAGTCATTAAATTTATCAACAGTGTTCGGTATTAAAGTACTCGAACTTACCCAACAGCAAGACAACTTTACCTTGGAAGTTGATGGTGAGCATTACAAAACGCAAGATTTAGACTATTTAATATATTCGCTAACAGGTCTGAATTTGCCGACACGAGCGATGAGCCATTGGCTAAAAGGCGTCGCCTTTTTACCGACAGATAAAATTACTTACCATAAAACCACGCAATTGCCAGAGACTTTAATTAGCAGCTATAACAATAAAAAATGGCAAATAAAATACAGTAAATATCACCATATTGATCGATATCAGTTAGCGAAACAGTTGACCATAACTCAAGGCGATTTACGGATAAAAATTGTCATTCATTCATGGAAAGTTTAACGAGGTCGTTTTGAACAACAAGCCATTTTTATCATTTCCTTCACCAGCAAAGCTGAATTTATTTTTGCATATTGTTGGCAGAATGGACAACGGTTACCACCAGCTAGAAACCGTTTTTCAGTTTCTTGATTATCATGACACGATAGAATTAAAAGCTACCGAAAATAAAGCGATAAAGCTATTAACACCGATCCCCGGCGTAGCTAATGACGACAATTTAATCGTCAAAGCGGCATTATTATTACAAAGCACTAGCCAGTGTCAGCAAGGCGCTGAAATTAAGCTAAAAAAAGTCCTCCCCATGGGCGGAGGATTAGGTGGTGGCTCATCAAATGCAGCGACAATATTATTAGCACTCAATGCACTTTGGCAAACCCAACTGACCATCGAGCAACTTGCTGAAATCGGCCTAAAGCTAGGTGCTGATGTGCCTATTTTTGTCCACGGTTTTGCCGCATTTGCTCAAGGTATTGGTGAACAACTCACACCAGCCTTACCAAAAACTTATTGGTATTTAGTTTCTAAACCAAATTGCAGTATTTCGACACAAAGTGTTTTCACCGCGCCAGATTTAACCCGCGATACACCGGCTATACGCTACAGCGACGCCGACGTCGAAAATTATCATAATGATTGCCAAACTTGGGTAATAAAACACTACCCTGAGGTTGCCAAACTACTGGCTTGGTTGGTAGAATACGCGCCGTCCCAAATGACAGGAACTGGTGCGTGTGTGTTTTCACGTTTTAGCTCTAAAAAAGACGCGTGCTATGTACAATCTTTACTACCAAACGGTATAGAGTCATTCGTAGCCAAAGGACTAAATCAATCGCCCTTACATGCTGCAATTGCAGCGGTAAACGACAATTAAGTTCGGATATAATTTCATATATTTGCCATTAAAACTGGCAAAATTAAAATAATTTGCTGATATTTAACCTACCGTTTTATTCAGTATCGTAATTTAAATGTCAAAAGTTTCTGAGGAACTGACAGTGCCTGACATGAAGATTTTTGCGGGTAACGCCACCCCTGAACTGGCCAAACAAATTGCTAATCGCTTATACATCACCTTGGGTGAAGCCAAGATCGGTAGTTTTAGTGATGGTGAAATTAGTGTTGAAATCACTGAAAACGTTCGTGGTGCGGATGTTTTTATTATTCAATCAACATGTGCCCCTACCAACGATAATTTAATGGAACTAATCGTGATGATTGATGCGCTACGTCGTGCATCAGCCGGACGTATTACTGCCGTCATGCCTTATTTTGGTTATGCTCGTCAAGACCGTCGTGTACGCAGTGCTCGTGTACCTATTACCGCTAAAGTTGTTGCTGACTTCTTATCAAGTGTTGGTGTTGACCGTGTTTTAACGGTTGATTTACATGCAGAACAAATTCAAGGCTTTTTTGATGTACCAGTTGATAACGTATTTGGCACGCCTATTTTGTTAGAAGATATGCTAGAGCGAAATATCGAAAACCCTGTGGTTGTTTCTCCTGATATTGGTGGTGTTGTGCGTGCTCGTGCAGTGGCAAAATTATTAGATGATGCAGACCTTGCGATTATCGATAAACGTCGTCCTAAAGCAAACGTTGCTCAAGTGATGCATATTATTGGTGATGTTAAAGGTCGTGACTGTTTCATCGTTGATGACATGATTGATACCGGTGGCACGCTTGCAAAAGCAGCTGAAGCATTAAAAGAACATGGTGCTAAACGCGTATTTGCTTATGCTACTCATCCGGTACTTTCAGGCAACGCTGCAGAAAACTTGAAAAATTCAGTGATTGATGAAGTGGTAGTGACTGATTCAATTCCACTATCAGATGAAATTAAAGCCCTTGGCAAAGTTCGTCAACTTACGCTAAGTGGCATGTTGTCAGAAGCTATTCGTCGTGTTTGTAACGAAGAATCTATTTCTGCGATGTTTGATGCTTAATCAAATATAGTAAATTTCTGAATAACATGAAAAAAGCACCTTAGGGTGCTTTTTTATTATCCGCATATTGGGCCAAGGTTATTATCATACAGGCAATAACATCATAATGACCCGAGCAGGAATAGTGTGTAATAGACACAATAAAAATTTGATTTCATTACTTAATAAATCAATGCAGTTCTCAGATGTCCTAGTGCGTGGTTAGACACACTGCAAAGCTAACAAATAAACTTCTAATTTAGGGACGTATTTTAATTTTTTCGACAAATAAAATAGAGTAGTGCCCGCTGGACCAAAAATATAAAATTGTTGAGTAACTGATCGAAATGAACCTAGAGCTAAAATTTTTTTAAACCAGTAAAAAGAAATTAACTCATATAAAATAACAAAATAGATAATTAAATCAAATCAATAGCGCTTATTACAAATTGCCGTGCAAAACTTTTACAAATAAATGAGCAAACTTCCAGAATGCTTTCAAGGTGAAATCAACAGAAAGGCTAAACTTTGTACTCGGGTTAGCAATAGTATTGGATATCCATTAGTGAGAGTGTTATCATGCCGCGCCTTTTTTAGCTAATTTATCGCATTAAAAAAGGAACAGGTTGTTTTTGGTCGCAAAAAACAACGACTTTTAATTATTAAATAATGGATATTACCATGACTGATTTATTTACATTGGATGCTGAAGTACGTACAGATTTAGGGAAAGGTGCGAGCCGCCGCCTACGTCACGCGAACAAAGTTCCAGCAATTATATACGGTGAAGGCCAAGAGCCTATTTCTTTAACGTTAGAGCATAAAAATGTTTTTCGTGCACAACAAGAAGAAGCGTTTTACTCTCACGTTTTAACAATTAATGTTGACGGCAAGCCTGTTGAATGTCTTTTAAAAGACATGCAACGTCACCCGTTCAAGCAAGTTGTAATGCATTTAGATTTTTTACGTATCAATGCTAAAAATGCTGTTCAAGTTAATGCGCCAATTCATTTCCTTAATGAAGATGAAGCAGAAAAACTTGGTGGCACAATTGCTCACCAAATGAATGAAATAGCAATTACATGTTTACCTGCTAACATTCCTGAATACATCGAAGTTGACGTTGCTAACTTAGAAGTTGGTCAAACGTTACATTTATCAGATATCACATTGCCTAAAGGCGTTACATCTGATGAATTAGCTAAAGGCGAAAGCCATGACCAAGCTGTTGTTTCATTGAATGCTCCTAAAGGCGCAAGCGATGACGCCGCTGAAGAAGTAACTGAAGAAGCTCCAGCTGAGTAATTTTTAATTTACTCCTGATGATAAAGCTTAAAGGGAAAATGTTTTTTACAGCATGCCCTTTAAGCTTTTTAGTTTTAAAGCTGTTTGAAATTATCGATATTTAGTTTGAATAACAAGAGTAAGCTATTAGATGACCATTCAATTAGTAGTCGGCTTAGGCAACCCAGGCTTAGAATACAGTAAAACCCGTCATAATGCCGGAGATTGGTTTGTTCAAGAACTTGCATCACGTTACAACATTTCATTAAAGCCAGAAAAGAAATATTCAGGTCTCTATGGTAAAGGATTAATTGCCGGACAATTAGTTCATCTTCTGATACCAACCACTTTTATGAACTGTAGTGGTAAAGCCGTAGCACCATTAGCCAACTTTTTTCGTATCCCCGTTGAAAATATTTTAGTCGCTCACGATGAGCTTGATATGTTACCCGGCGTTTGTAAAATCAAACAAGGTGGCGGACACGGTGGCCACAATGGCTTACGCGATATTATTTCGAGTATGGCAAATAATAAAGAATTTTATCGGTTACGCATCGGCATTGATCATCCAGGTCACCGCGATCGCGTTACTGGGCATGTGCTTGGAAAAGCCCCTGCCAACGAACAAAACTTAATTGACCAAGCGATAGATGAAGCAGCACGCTGTTTTGAAATTTGGCAAAAAGACGATATTAAAAAAGCTCAAAATCGTCTACATTCTTTTAAAGCGCAATAATAGCTATTGCGACAACATTATAGGTAATCGTCATGGGATTTAAATGTGGTATTGTTGGCTTGCCCAACGTCGGGAAATCAACACTTTTCAATGCGTTAACTAAAGCGGGCATTGAAGCTGCTAACTTTCCATTTTGTACAATTGAACCTAATACAGGTGTTGTACCGGTTCCTGATCCGCGCTTAGATGCTTTAGCAAAAATTGTTAATCCTGAACGCGTATTAGCAACTACAATGGAATTTGTTGATATTGCTGGTTTAGTTGCTGGCGCTTCAAAAGGTGAAGGTTTAGGTAATAAGTTTCTGGCTAATATTCGTGAAACGGATGCCATTGGCCATGTGGTACGTTGTTTTGAAAATGACAATATTATTCATGTTTCGAATAAGGTTAGCCCTGTTGATGACATTGAGGTGATCAATACAGAATTAGCGTTATCTGATATGGATACTGCAGAACGCGCTATTTTCCGTTTAGCTAAAAAAGCTAAAGGCGGCGATGCTGATGCAAAATTTGAAATGCCAGTTTTGCAAAAAATATTAAAACATGTTGAAGAAGGCGAAATGGTTCGCTCTTTAGCGTTAACTAAAGAAGAAAAAGCAGCCGTTGCCTACTTAAACTTTTTAACTATCAAACCAACCATGTACATTGCTAATGTTAATGACGATGGCTTTGAAAATAATCCTTACCTTGATGAAGTACAAAAAATAGCAGATGCGGAAGGCGCTATCGTAGTTGCGGTTTGTGCTGAAATCGAAAGCGAATTATCAGAGATGGATGACGAAGACCGTGTTGAATTTATGGCCGATCTTGGTTTAGAAGAACCGGGGTTAAATCGTGTTATTAATGCTGGCTATTCATTACTTCACTTACAAACATACTTTACTGCCGGCGTTAAAGAAGTACGCGCCTGGACCGTTAAGCAAAATGCTACGGCACCACAAGCTGCGGGTGTTATTCATACTGACTTTGAAAAAGGCTTTATACGCGCTGAAGTAATTGCTTATGATGACTTTATTGAGTTTAATGGTGAATCCGGCGCTAAAGAGGCGGGCAAGTGGCGTTTAGAAGGTAAAGAGTATCGCGTTAAAGATGGTGACGTTGTTCACTTTAGATTTAACGTCTAACACACGTACAAGATAACAATAAAAAGAGAGCTCCGGCTCTCTTTTTTTATTCAAACACCTATCACATTCATGATATTCACAGCACAGACCAGATGTATTTTAGGTAATAAAGCTACTTTGAAGCCCTTAACTACAGTAAAATAGTGCCTAGTTTTACTTTGCACTATCAGTAATTTGCGAACAAAACTGGCAAAGTTTCACTTTCGAGTTAAACTTTCTTATGACAACAACATAAATATTTTAGGAACACTATGAAAACTACCCTTTTAGCTTCTCTAGTACTCGCTACCGCAATTTCTTACACTCCACAAAGTTTGGCTTTCGATGACAGTATGTCATTACGTATATGCGAATATATATCTATCAATGATAAAAAACGTTTACGTAAATTTTTAAAGTCAAACGACCTAAAAATCAGAGGTATTTTTGATGACATTAAATGTAATGGTAAAAACTTATTAGTCTTTGCTGCTACCTCAAATGCATTAGATATTGGAGAGTACATAATAGGTAAACTCCCCGTAAAAACAGTTTCAGAAAATTTAGCCGAAGTAGCAGCTAGTTCTGCACATCTCGAAAAAGTAGCTAACGAACGTGTAAAATAAAACTTATACCCTTGCGAATAAAAACCCATTAGGCTTATCACCTAATGGGTTTATTATTTCAGGCTATTTTTGTGCAGATATCCGACAAATTGCACAGTGAATAGCCAAACAAGCAAAAAGTCTTATTTATTTGATAAAAAACGGTTGACGTAGCCCAATCAGATTTGCATAATACGCGCCACTTGCTGAGAGGCGAGATGGAAAGGCTACATAGCTCAGCTGGTTAGAGCACATCACTCATAATGATGGGGTCCCAGGTTCAAATCCCGGTGTAGCCACCAACTTTACTCTTGGTAATAATAGAAGAAATGCGGGTTTGGCGGAATTGGTAGACGCGCTGGATTTAGGTTCCAGTATCGCAAGATGTGAGAGTTCAAGTCTCT